>Ga0181505_10086537_pt1 | contig 40371 bp, 43 predicted proteins | sample PEATcosm2014_Bin_5_FD_127743 | JGI IMG/M metagenome (GOLD analysis project Ga0181505, IMG submission 127743) | Metatranscriptome of peatland microbial communities from MTU Mesocosm Facility, Houghton, MI, USA - PEATcosm2014_Bin05_30_metaT... | ecosystem: Environmental > Terrestrial > Soil >...
CTCATCTCGCGTTCCACCGTCTGCCAGCGCTGGGACAAGGCAGTCAACGTGGGGAACTCCTCGGGCGCCAGCAAGGCTCGGGGCGACCGTCCCCGCCAGCGTTCCAGCCACAGCCACTCTACGGCGAGCAGATGGGTCAGAGTGTCCCGCAGGGAGGGAAAGCTATTTCCCAGCGGGCGCAGGAACTCCTCCTCGGTTAGGCCCGCGCATGCCTGAAGCTGGCGGTCTCGCGCCCAGTAGTTGTAGTTAAACAGCTCGTTCACAAGCGACAACGACACTATTTCGTTCATCGTCGAATCCTTTCCCAGCAGTTTCGGTCAGGCAGAATAAATCAGGATAATTGTGAAAGTCTTTTGTCGAAAGTTTTTCTTCCTGTGCGACAATCATTCCCTACGGAGGCTATCGATGAAATTGAGATTTCTTCTTTTGTTTCTGATTTTGTTCCCACTCTCGCTACCCGCACAATCGGCGCCGGAGACCGGCAAGCCCTTTGTCGCCGAGTACTACTACAAGGCCAAGTGGGGACATGCGGACGAGTTTCTGCAGTTGTTCAAGAAGAACCACTATCCCCTGCTGAAGAAAGAGATCGAACTGGGCCGCATACTCAAGGTCTGGATGGACCAGCCGCGCTACCACACGACCGAAGACGGACGCTGGGATTATCGCGTGACCATCGTGTTCAAGAATTCGACGGTGGCGAATGAGCCGTTCGACGAAGACGCGCTGAAGAAACAGCTTTGGCCCGATCAAGCTACCTATGTGAAGGAAGAGCAGCGGCGGTTCGAAATCCTCGACGGACATTGGGACCTGCCCATCAAAAATGTGGATCTGGACGGGAAGTAACTCCGGCAAGAAGCCGCAGTGAGTTGATGCGCCAGATTTCAAAAAAGATGTTAAAGGATAGTGAATCAGGCGATGAAATCCTTCATCGCTGTCATCAAAATTTGGAGTTAGACGCAGCCCCGAGTATGTCGATAAGCTAGATCATGGAAAACTTAATTGGTGTTGAAGACTCGCCTGTCGATCTGCTGCACGAGATTGGCGGTCGGATGGCAACGGCGGGCGGATTTCACGAAGTGCTGGCCCAGGTAGTGGAGTTCGCCGCGGCGCTGGTGAAATGCGACTCCTGCCTCATCTACGTGCTCGAGGGCGAGGAACTGGTGCTGCGGGCCTCGAAGAACGCCCATCCCGACGTTGTGGACCGGCTCAAACTGCGCGTGGGACAAGGCATCACGGGCTGGGTGGCGGAACATCACGAGCCGGTGGCAATTTCGGAAAAGGCGGCGCAGGATCCGCGCTTCCAGTTTTTCCACGAGTTGCCCGAGGACAGTTACGAAGCCTTTCTCTCCGTGCCGCTGATGTGCCGCGGGCGGGTGGTGGGAGCGATCAATCTGCAGCATCGGCGGCCTCACGTTTACAAGCGCAAGGAGATCCGGCTGATTTCGGCGATTGGATTTCTGGTGGGCGCGGAGATCGAATTGGCGCGCATGGAGGAAGTCAACTCCAACCTGACCGACCAGTTGCAGACGCGAAAAATTGTGGAACGCGCCAAAGGGATTCTGCAACGCGAACTGGGATTGAACGAGGAGCAAGCCTACCTTGCGCTGCAGAAGCAGAGCCGGCAGAAGCGCAAGCCCATGAAGGAAATTGCCGAGGCGATCATTCTGAGTGCAGATGTGAGAGAGAACAGCCGCGGAGCGGGAGCGTCGTAACCAGTCGCCAGCTAATTCCCCGTAGAGACGCGGCGAGCCGCGCCTCCCGACGCGCAGAAGACGGGGCAAGCCCCATCTCTACCGAAAACCCATCATTCCAGACACAAAAATCCGGGAGCAGCAGCCGATGAGGAACTGCTCCCGGGGAGAGCTGCGGTTGGGCTGTGGCCCGCCCGCAGCTCAATGGGCGGAGGGCGATTTATTTGGACGGGCTCTCGGGCGGGACGGCAAAGCGCAGGGTCATGTCGAAGGCGGGGAGTTCCATCGCGCTAACGAAACTCTGCCCGTCTCTCGATACCAGTACGAGCCTGGTGGCTTCGGCTTCATCCGGCTGCGGCTCTTCAACGTCGTGTACGAGCAGCATGGCGTCCGTACCCGTTCCTCTGAGCCCTCGTAGCGTGAGAAGCTCGGACGGGCCTGTGCTTTTGATGGAGAAGACGTAATCTCCGGGGCGAAGGACGACCTTCTGGCAATGCACTTCGTGAGTCAGGGTGAAGCTGCCGTGTACGTCCTCGGCGGCAGCCAGTGTCGGCTGAATGGCGAGGATGCTCAGGCTCAAAACGGCGGCATATGCGAATTTGCGAATCGATTTCATGTGCAATCTCCTGTTCCTTGTGTAATGAGCACACGCCCAACGTAAGACCAATGGCGTGGGTTTATTTGAGTGGGAAAACTACGAGGTCAGCAGATTTGCAACGCAGCGTACAAGGCTGAACGCAAACATAAGGTTCGACAGACCCGCCGCTGTGCGGGCCTCGAACTCATCTCACTATGAAGGAATGTAGGGGCGGCGTCCAACGAAAAAAATCGATCCGTCGAATTTGCGGGACGCAGCGCAACCAATCATGCGATCGATGCGAATGAGCGCGAACGCCGCCCAATGCGTTGCAGACGCCATTGAAGTGGTTTTCCTGCGGATTCAGGCTCCTGCGTTTGCAAAAAGCTCGCCGCGTGCGAGAACATAGTTAGTTTGCATACATCCCACGGTTCCTACAAGGAAGCAGCCAAAATATGGCGAAGCTGAAAAAATCTCCCAGTACAGCAGCGAAGGCAAAAGTGAAGAAGGTAACGAGCGTCGAGGTTAAGTCTGTCGACCTGGAGTCCTCAAGCGCAGCACACGGTGCCACCGGCCACGCGATCGAGCCTGCTAAAGGCAAGCTGGGCGTGATGATCCCGGGCATGGGCGCAGTCGCGACGACGTTCGTTGCCGGGGTGGAAGCGGTGCGCAAGGGCATCGCGCATCCCATCGGTTCCCTCACGCAGATGGGAACGATTCGCCTCGGCAAGCGCACCGATGGTCGATCTCCCAAAATCAAGGACTTCGTTCCTCTCGCCGGGCTTGACGATCTGGTGTTCACGGGCTGGGACATTTTCGAAGACAACATGTACGCGGCCGCCCGCAATGCCGGCGTGCTGGAGCGCGACCTGCTCGACAAAGTAAAAAGGCGGCTCAGCGCCATCACGCCGATGAAGGCGGTGTTCGATCACAACTACGTCAAGAAGATCGACGGGCCAAACGTGAAGAAGGGCAAGAACAAGCTGGACCTAGCCGAGCAGCTTCGCCAGGATATCCGCGACTTCAAGAAGTCGAGCCGCGCCAGCCGCCTGATCACCATCTGGTGCGCTTCGACCGAGACCTTCATTAAGCCCAAGGCCATTCACCAGAGCGTGCAGGCTCTCGAGAAAGCGATGAAGGAGAACGACGAGAACATCGCGCCCTCGATGGTGTACGCCTACGCCTCGCTCATGGAGGACGTGCCCTTCGCCAACGGCGCTCCGAACCTGACGGTCGACATTCCTGCCATGTTCGAACTCGCGCGCGAGCGCGAATTGCCCATTTGCGGCAAGGATTTCAAGACAGGCCAGACTTTGATGAAAACCGTGCTGGCTCCCGCCTTCAAGGCGCGGCTGCTCGGTCTGCGCGGATGGTACTCGACCAACATCCTCGGCAACCGCGACGGCGAAGTGCTCGACGATCCCGGATCTTTCAAGACCAAGGAAGAATCGAAGCTGGGCGCGCTCGAGCACATTCTGCAGCCGGCGTTGTATCCGGAACTCTACGGCAATATCTTCCATAAAGTTCGCATCAACTATTACCCGCCGCGTGGCGACAACAAAGAAGGCTGGGACAACATCGATATCTTCGGATGGCTCGGCTATCCGATGCAGATCAAGGTGGACTTCCTGTGCCGCGACTCGATTCTAGCGGCGCCCATCGTGCTCGACCTGGTGCTCTTCCTAGATCTCGCGCAGCGCACGCCGGAACTGCGCCGCCTGGGCATTCAGGAATGGCTGAGCTTCTACTTCAAATCGCCGATGACCGCGCCGGGACTGTATCCGGAGCACGATCTGTTCATCCAGCTGATGAAGCTGAAGAACACTCTGCGGCACTTGAAGGGCGAGGAGCTGATTACGCATCTGGGGCTGGAGTACTACGACTAACAAGGCCGGTGGAGGGACGGGCGTCCCCGCCCGTCCTAACCCGCGAAAGAAGGGCGAAGTCCTACACTGATTTGACACCGCTGGGACAAGAAGGGGTACCTGACTTCAGTAATAGAAGGCGATGCCCTACCAAACTGTCCTAAGCAGCGGGCTGCGCCGTATCTGCTCATCGCGCGTCACCAGCGTCATCCCCTCCGCCCGCGCCGTTGCCCCAATAATTCGGTCCGCGGGATCGTGCGGATAGTCGTCAGGAAATTGCGTGGCGAGCGCAGCAATCTCGGGGGTGATAGGGCGAATGGCGGTGCCTTCCGTCAAAGCCCGGAGCGAAGTCTCGACCGTGCCAGAAGACAAGATTCTGCCCCTGGCTAGCATCCACGAAAGCTCCCACAGGCTGATCGCGGAGATCGCCAAACCGCCGCCGCGCCGCGCCCGGCGCATTTCTGACGCGGCCGCGCGCGAAAGCCGTTTCGAATCGTGCACCGCCCAAAATAGAACGTGCGTGTCCAGCAGAATCAGGATGCCTCCCACTTATCCGGAATTGGAGCTTCGATGTCGCCAACCACCCGGAACATGCCCCTCAGCCGGTCGAAGAATTCATCCTTCTCGTCGTCGACCGGCACCAGCTTAGCGACTGGCTTCCCCCGCTTGGTGATCAGCAGCGGCTCGCGTTTGGAGCGAACGTCTTCCATCAACGCCAGGCAGCGCGTCTTAAACTCTCCTGCAGCAATTTTCTTCATGGACACATTATAACATACATGGTCGTTTCGTATTGACCATAGCCGCAGATAACTCCTGGGCGCCTTATTCGTCCTCCTCGTACGCCTTCTTCAGCCACCGCTCCACCTCGTCGTCGATATCGGCTTTTGACTTGATCTCAATCCTCCGCGTGATGCGGTCCTTCTTCTCGTAGCCGCCGGTATCGATCAGACGCTTCGGCGTCTTCATATTGCCGAGTGCAAATCCGAGATCGATTCGCGTATTCGTCGACGGCTTGATCTGCGCGAACACGTGGTTGCGATAGAACGGTACCATCGTCTTGCACGGGCACGCCTTGACGTCCTTGCCGAGAGAAAATCCGAGCTTCAGCAACTGCTCATACAGCGGACGCAGTGCGGCGTGGGGGCCCGAGTATTGCGCTTCCACCCATTCGGCGGCGGTTTTCAAGTAAGCGTTGGGGGAGTCTTCCTCCGTGTTCTTGCCTTCAAGGCGCCCCGCGATCCACGCCGCGGAGTTTGTGCCCAGCCCGTGTTCTTTCTTCAGCCACTCGCGGCGTTCTTTCTCCGTCGCCGGACCGGACTTCCGGGTGAGATCGAGCCATTCTTCAAGCGACCGCCCGGTTTTCACTGGCAACTCCTGGATCCACTTCTGAATTTGGGCAACGCCCGGATGAACGGAGTAGGGGCCTGGCGTCTTGGTGGCGGCTGACATGGGAACCTCCTGCGGAGAGACATGATACCGAATCCAGCCACGCGTTCGCGATAGAATCTTGCGATGGCTGGCAAGAAATCCGCTGGGCGCTCCGAAGCTGGACACGACACACGCTACGTACAACTGCAGAAGAACTACTGCTTCGCCTGCGGCCCGAACAACCCAGACGGCATGCGGCTGCGCTTTACCTACGACGAGGAGCGCGGCTGTTTCGTGTGCCGATTCCGGCTGGGCAAGCGCTACACCGGTCCGCCCGGACACTGCCATGGCGGCATTATCGCGACCATCCTCGATGAAGCGATGGGCAAGGTCAACAAGCTGCGGCATGTGGTGGCGCTGACCTCCGAGATTACCGTGAACTATCTGAAGCCGGTGCCGCTGCGCCAACCGCTGCGCGTGGAATCGCGCGAGGTGAAGGTCAAGGGCCGGAAGCACATCAATATGGCCGAGATCCTGAACGAAAAAGGGGAGGTTCTGGCGCGCAGCCAGGGCGTGTTCATCGCCATCGATCCGCACCGAATGTTTGCCCGGTTTGTGGAGCGCTAGCTTGTCCTAGCCGCTCTGGATCATCCCCGCCGCAGAGCCCCAACCAAAGTAACGTTGACGGAAATGACGGAATATAGGATACCTATATTCATCATGACGAAGCGCATCCGTTCCAAAATTGCCCGCGGCAGCGCCGAACTCTCCATCCTCGCGCTGCTAGCCGAGCAACCGCTCTACGGCTTTGAAATCTCTAAACGCATTGAGGAGAAGACCGGCGGCGCCCTGCACTTCACCCTCGCTTCGCTCTACCCCATGCTCTACGACCTGGAAAAGCGCGGCTGGATTGCCGGCCGCTGGGAAGCGAACCATGCCGGCCGCGACCGCCGCTACTATTGCCTAACACCCGCCGGCAAGAAGGAACTTGCACCGCTCCGGCGCGAATGGAGCTTCTTCTTTCAAGCGCTCGATCGCCTGGCGGGGGTGACCAATGCCTGATTGGAGCGCTTTCGTCCGCGAGCGGCTGCAGTCGCTGAATCTCGCGCCGAAGGAAGTCGAGGAGGTCGTCACCGAACTCGCCGGTCAGTTCGAAGATATTTACGAGGAACAAATAAGCAGAGGCTTAAGCGAGTCCGAGGCCGAGCGAGCAGCTCTGAACGAAGTCGTCCGATGGCGCCGTCTGGCGCGGAACATTCAACGCGTGAAACAGGAGGGAACTATGAACGCACGAACCAAACATCTTTGGCTCCCCGGTCTGGTGAGCCTGGCGGCTGCCATGGGCTTGCTGATGATCCTGATTGCGATTTCGCTGCAGCCGCGGTTTCTCGGCCGCAGCCCGCTGCAAATGGTGATTCTGCCGTGGTTGGTTCTGCTGCCGTTCTGCGGAGCCGCCGGCGCTTACTTGTCTCGTCGCGGAGGCGCAGCGCTCTGGGCTCGCCTGGTTGCCGGCTTGTTTCCCACCATCGTCTTGTTCATCATGGGTGCGATTTTGATCGTCACACGTCTTGTCGTGGTCTCCCGCCCGCAATGGTGGTATGGCTCGCTTGCTGTTGTGTTGGGAATCGTTCTTCCAAGTGCCGCTCTACTGCTCGGCGCCGCGCCATTCCTGAAGACTGCAAAACCCAAGGTAGCGGCTTAACCAGCCGCAGAAAAACACCCTGCCATGTAAAATAGTGGATTGGGGACAGGATTCAGGCGCACCGCGCCAGCACTCGATCCAGAAACGAGTAGACCTATGTCGCAAAACAACGGACACAACAGCACCAGCCTCCGCCTGAAGACCGGCCTAGCCGAAATGCTCAAGGGCGGAGTGATTATGGACGTGACCACCGCGAAACAAGCAGAGATCGCCGAGCGCTCCGGCGCGGTAGCGGTGATGGCGCTGGAGCGCGTCCCGGCGCAAATCCGCGCCGAAGGCGGAGTGGCGCGCATGGCCTCGCCGAAAATCATTCGCGAAATCATGGCGGCGGTCGATATTCCCGTCATGGCGAAGTGCCGCATCGGCCATTTTGCCGAGGCGCAGATCTTGCAGGAACTGGGCGTCGATTACATCGACGAGTCCGAAGTGCTTACCCCGGCCGACGAAGCGCATCACGTCGACAAGCACGCCTTCACGGTGCCGTTCGTGTGCGGCGCGCGCAACCTGGGGGAGGCCCTGCGGCGCATCGCCGAAGGTGCGGCCATGATTCGCACCAAGGGTGAGGCTGGCACCGGAGACGTAGTCCACGCCGTCCGCCACATTCGCCAGATTGTGATGGAGATGAAGATTCTAACCGTGCTCGGCGAAGAAGAACTCTACGCCAAAGCCAAGGAGCACGGCGCTCCCTACGAACTGGTGAAGATGGTGGCGCGTGACGGCAAGCTGCCGGTGCCGAATTTCTCCGCGGGAGGAATCGCGACTCCGGCGGATGCTTCGCTCGTCATGCAGCTCGGAGCGGAAGCGGTATTTGTCGGCTCGGGCATCTTCATGAAGAACTCGACCGAATTCGCCGATCCCGCCGAATCCGAGAAGCGCGCCAAGGCGATTGTGCAGGCGGCGACGCACTTCAAGGATCCGAAAGTGTTACTGGAAGTCAGCGAGGATCTGGCGGGGGCTATGAAGGGGCTGGCCGTGTCTTCGCTCGATGAGGCGCACCTGCTGCAGACGCGGGGATGGTGAGCGACACCAGTCCGAAAAAGTCGCAAAACCAGGGAGGGCGGATTAAGGGGATCTACTCTCTTCTTACAGCAACGGTAGAGGTTACAGGAGTATTCCGCTTGACCAACGTTACTGGGCTGAACGTCTCTCTTTTGAGCTCTTGTCGGTTGCCAACCTTTTCAAACCACGTGCACCACACAGTATCTTGTTCCGTCATGGCATCCTTGCCGACCTGCTCGACCGTCATCAACGGTCCGCCTGATTTCAGTTGAACGATGTCGCCAGGCTCGAAGTCCAAGCTATCACCTCCTTCGTACCGACAAAGTATACGCTCTCCCGCAACGCGCAGGAGCAGGCCAATGTCGGTGGTATGCTACGGCACATGGGAGACGATGAAAATAAGATTATCCCCACCGACTATGTCGTCGATTCCATTAAGGCGGAAATCGATGCCGCATCGCCGTCGCGGAGGCGGAGGATTATCGAGGCCATCGTGGTCGCCGCGCTCGGGGGCATTCCATGGGTCGGAGGCGTGATTTCTGCGTCGGTTATTTCTTCAGGCGCCCTCTTCAAAGCTGCAGAAGAGGACGCCAAACGCGATGAACTCCTGAGGGAATGGCTGCAGGAGCATCAGGAGAAGCTCCAAAGACTTCGGGATACGCTTGGACAAATGGTCAGTAGGCTAGAAGGGTTCGGTCGCCGGTTTGAAGAAAGAATCACGAGCGAAGATTACTTGGTCTTGGTCCGAAAGACATTTCGCCAGTGGGACCAGGCCGATACTGATGAAAAGCGCCGACTGTTAGTTCAGCTGATAACGAACTCCGCAGGTACACGGATGGTCTCCGATGATATTGTGCGGCTGTTTCTAGACTGGATCGACACCTACCATGAAATACACTTCGCCGTCATCCAACAGATTTACCATGGGTCAGGACCCACGCGATACGACATCTGGGCCGCGATCTACGGCGAGCCCGTTCCGCGTGACGATTCGGCGGAGGCAGATCTGTTCAGGATGGTCATCCGGGATTTGAGTGTTGGAGGCGTCATAAGGCAGCCCAGAGAATCCGATGCCATGGGACGGTTCAAGAAAAGAACCCGACCTCCACGTCGCGCTTCTTCAGGCACGATGGAATCTGCTTTCGAGGACTCCAAGCAGTATGTGCTGACGGGGCTGGGAGCACAGTTTGTGCACTACACAATGACCGAATTGGTGCCTAGGCTGGAAGCGGGCTCACCATAAGTCCCCCAGTAGGGCGAGGGCCCGCAAAACCCAGAAGGTGGACATGCTCCGGCATGACCATGTTATGCTCGCCAAGCAGAGGTGCGATTGAGCTTGGAATCTATTAACCGAAGCCTTGTCAGCGAGTATATTCGATCTGCACACGGCCATACTGAGGCGCGGGGGAATCGAGAACTATTGGCGCTTGAGTATGCTGCCGAACTCAATCGGATTGGGATGCACCGACCCACCTATGAGATTTATGCGGCAGCAGCGGCAGCGCCCAAAGAGTCTGAGACGTTAGAGGTCCTTGCTTGGCACGCTCTGATTCTGAGAGAGATTCATGCGGCCATTTGTCTGCGTGACAAGAAGTACCGACGAGAGGTTTCCGCGCTGAGAGACAACGGTAGGTTACTCATCGCCGCCGTGGCTGGTTACGTAGCGGCGTCTCTTGGCGTGGTGACCGCAGTCATCGCGGCTCTGGTGGCTGCCATCTTGCGATTGGTAGTTGCTATGGGAACCACAGTTTTCTGCAAGAAGCTCAGTACGATCTTCCCAAAGTAGGTGGGTGGGCCACATCTACCTGGGCGGTATAGCTCGAACTGTCTTTGACGCTGACATCAATTAACTGAAGGGTGCGCCACTTCTCACGCTTTTTGAGAAGTGGCCTGCCGGACAATCCGCAGTTTCGAACTTCCCTCGCGCGCGGATCTTCTGTGATGCCCCCTAAAAATTCAAAAGCCCCGCTAGTCAGGCGGGGCTCGGCAAGATTGCCAGTCGGTACGCTACCTTTCAAGCACCCCTATTGTAGTGCATGAAATCCGCACCGCACCCGTTTTAATGGGCGGTGCCTGCTGGAACCCTCCCGATTTGGAACACGGTCCGAAAAAATTCTCTCTGCCAGTCTTGCCATATTCTCGGCCGTTGCAGAAACTCCTATCAGGGCCCGTAGTGTAAGGGGAACACGGCACTCTGTCACAGTCGCAGATGCGGGTTCGAATCCCGTCGGGTCCATTCTCCCAGTGGTAGAGGAGAAGTTCCGTTTGAGGAGAGAAGGCAGAGATATCTCCTCAAGTAACTTGACTCTAGTGTGCGGTTCGCCGATACTGAGTTTGACAGAGTGCCTTACACTGCGGTTTTTCTCGATGGTCCCGCCACCGCGGGGCCATTCGTGTTTCTGGTCTGTCTCGATCACCAATAAATCACATGGATCTGAATCGCCTGTTGGGGCTGATTCAGCGTGAATGTTGTCTCATCGTATTTCGGCATGCCCATTCTCTTGCTGGGGTTGTTGGAGAAGCCATAACCCTCTTTGGGGATTCCCAAAAAGTTGGTATCCAGCTTCTCGTTCCTGTTCTCGTCGTGAATTAACGAAACCACATAGGCTCCTCGAGGAAGATTCTCGAACACGGTTCGGGCGGTCAATGTGTTGGCGTCAATCTCGACCTTCCGAACTTCAATTGCCTTGGAATCGCGGCTTAGTTTCAGATAAATGTCCCCCTTAGCGTTTCGCAACCCATCGATGCGGACGGTGAGGGTGGAGGTGGCCTCCTGAGGCGGGGGACTCGATCGGGATTGCGGGGTGACCGTTCCGGCCATCGCAAACAGAAGGAAAAGAAGTGGGGCCAGGCGGGTGGGGCGCATTATCTGGGAAGTATAACGCCTGTTGGTTTTTTGACCTTGACCGAAACAACGGCGTGCTAGCCCCCTTCGGATTCTGATTCGAGAACGCGACGGCGGTCGCTACTGACTGAGATATCCGTAGAACCCGTGGTAATTGGTCCCGTCGTAATACCAACCGACAATTTCACCTGAGTTGTTGATCCCCAGCGGCTCAGAGGACACGCTGCCTTCAACATCGAAGTTTGTAAAGGTCTTGGTCGCAATGCTGTACACAAAACTTTGCTGCTGGACGCTCTGGCTTCCCCAAATCCCTACAACCTCGTCATTGTCGTTGATCGCCGTCAGATTCGTGTAAGCGGAGTCCTGATACTTCACCTGCGTAGGCTTCTTCCATCCGTTCACCTGGTAAACTACGCGTCCATTACAAACAGCTGTCTTTGGGTTGCAGTGCGTGCCTGCGATCGTGTTGGCATTATTAATCCCTCCCGGAATCGTGAAGACAGGGAGCGCGGTGAAGCCGCCATTGCTATTGACAAATCCCGTGCCATTCGTAGCGGGACCGTTGAAGCCCTCGCCGACAGCGACTCCCTGGTTGTTGATCCCCTTCAGCGTCGTGTAGGCCCATTTTTTATAGATCAGGTAAGAGCAGTTGCCGTTCTGATAGGTGAACGCGGCCATCTGGTTTCCCAGCTTGGTGATCTCGGGGATGTTTCCGAAACCAACGATGACGCCGTTGTCGTTGATCCCGTAAGGGTCGGCATCGTTTCCACAGGGGATTGTCTGGTAAGTCCCGCCGGTGTAGAGGAATGGGTAATAGGTGCCGGCGGAGATGTAATATCCCACGATGTCGCCGTTGTTGTTAACACCTGTGGCGAACGTGGAACTGCTTCCCGGCACCTGAAGAGTCGTATATTCGAAGGTGGCCGTCTTGTAAATCGTTGGCGTAGTTTTGGCTTGCTGGGAAAAACCGCTGAGGCAGAATAGCGGCATCAACAACAGGCAGTTGCGAAAGTGAGAAGTGGCAGGCATACAGCTCTCCTCTCAGCGGCAAAGCGTAGCCCAACTTCCGCTGGTGCGTCAACCAGATTGGATATTAGGAGCTGGCTGAGATCGCGGCCTGTCGCGGCCCCCGCACACCGTTGTTCCCAGCGACAGTTCCCTGCACTTCGATTTAAAATGAGTACTTTGCGGGGCTCGATCCGGCGAGGTATTCATTATCAAGACTTTGGCAAAATGGGGGTGGGTGGGGTAACCCTCTTGAACCCATGAAGACCAGACACGAACGAAGAAACTGAACGTGTTGCTCTTAACCCTCCAACTGCTGCAATGAGAATCGGAGTTCTAGCCCTCCAGGGCGATTTCGACGCGCATCGCCGCCGGCTCGAAGAACTCGGCGCGGAAGTTGTGCTGGTCAAGAAGCCTGAGCAATTGAATGAGATCGACGGCCTGGTAATTCCCGGCGGCGAGTCGGGGACATTTCTCAAGCTGCTTGGCGCGGACGGATTCGTGAAGCTGAAGGATTTCGTGCGCGCGAAGCCGGCTTTTGGCACGTGCGCGGGATGCATTCTGCTGGCGACCGACGTCGAAAATCCGAAGCAGGCCGGATTGGGCGCGCTCGACATCACCGTGCGCCGCAACGCTTACGGACGGCAGATCGACAGCTCCATTCGCGAAGGGAGATTTCTTGACGAGCCCATCGAAATGGTGTTCATCCGCGCTCCGAAGATCGAACGCGTGGGCGTGAGCGTGGAAGTGATTGCGACCGAAGGTAGAGACAACGTTCCGGTGCTGGTGCGCAGCGGCAAGACGCTGGCGGCGACGTTCCATCCTGAACTGAGCGACGACCGGCGCATTCACCAGTATTTTCTGGGATTAGTCGCGGACGGAAAGCATTTGGGAGTGGGAGAATGACGGACGCGGTCCGTAGCTCGAATGTGGGGAAGGATGCCGAGGGGCTCTCGGCGAAAAGGGATTTAGCTGCTCAGGTGACGCCGAACCAGCGCGGCCAATCCAACCAATCCGCCTCCGAGTAAGGCGAGGAGACCGGGTTCCGGAATCTCAGAGGATCGCACGACGGCGGGTGCTGCAAAGCAATTCATAGCCAGGATCAGAACCAGCAGAAAGACAGGGCACAGCTTGCGCACGGTGAAACTCCTTTCATGTGGGTGGTCGCAAGCCGACCTCCAACCCAGTCGATTTTCACAATTCATTCAAAACGTTCTTTTCAGGGCGGATTGGGCCCGGGACGATGAAAATGGGGACAGTTTTCCAGAACCTGGGCTTTTATCCTATGCATCGCTTTGCACATTCTTGCCGTCGGGAGGCACGTTTCCGGCTCTGGACGCGGGGTTTGGGGGAAAAGATCGGGTCATCGGACGATCGGGCCATCGGGTGATCTGACGTCATGGGTTCGAAATCGCCCGATGGCCCGATTCAGAGGAGTTGGTCAATCTTTGCGGCCAGGATAAAATCCGACTCGGTCAGGCCATCCACCGCGTGCGTCCAGAGCGTGATTTCGACTTTGCCCCATCCCAGCAGGAGGTCGGGATGATGGCCCTGCTCCTCGGCTAGCTCGCCCACCCGGTTCACGAAAGCCAGCGCGGACTTAAAATCGGGAAACTTGTAAGCGCGCACGATGTGGTGCTGGTTGACGATATTCCACTGCACGGGATCGTGCAGCAGACGATGAACATCGGAAAGATCCTTCCCCTTCAGCGGCGGCACACCACCCCGGCAGGGAACGCATTTCTTGTTGGCGAGACTTAGATCTCTCATAGTATTAGAGCTGCCGTATCCGCGCGATTGACGCAGCAATGGCGCAGCGGCAGTTGCGTCTCAATGCCATTGGGCGGGGCAAAGCCCCGTCCCACACGGACGCCCTTAGAACGGAATGTCTTCATCCGTAATCGGAGAACTGCCCGCCGGGGCGTGCTCCGGTTCGGGTGCGCTCTGGTCGAAGCTGTTGCCGCCCGCGGAAGTCGAGACTCCGTGCGAGCCGCCGGTGCGTTCGCCACCGCCGCCTTCGCCGCGCCCGCCCAACAGGACGATGTCATTGCCGATGATGTTGGTCATGTACTTCTTTTGGCCGGTCTGCTTGTCGTCCCAGGAATCGGTCCGGATGCGGCCTTCGATATAAACCTTGCCGCCCTTCTTCAAATACTCTCCGGCGATTTCCGCCAGCCGCTCCCAGAGCACGATGTTGTGCCACTCGGTGCGGTCCTGCCACTGGCCGTCTTTGTCCTTGTAGCGCTCGTTGGTGGCCAGGGAAAACTTCGCTACCGGCTTGCCCTGCGGCGTGTATTTGATCTCGGGATCCTTGCCAAGGTTTCCAACCAGGATGACTTTGTTTACGCTTTTTCCGCTCATACTGCGGGCTCCTTCGAGAATGCTGACCTTCGAGACGCTCACTATAGCAGAATTGGGCGGCCCAGAGGCAGTGTCGCCCGTACAAAGAAAATGTGATGAATCGAACGAGGCGCGGCCTGCAATTGGGACTCCCTTGCTGTCTACCCTTTGCGCGATGCACGAGCCTTCAATAAGGTTTGTTTTACTCTTAGCTTCACTAGTCTTGCGATCAATCCGTAAGGGATTGGTTGGTCGAGTGGAAATTGCAGATTGCCTTTCTCACCGGCATAGGTTGAGGCCGCCTTCTCCAACCTCGCATCGCCCCGCACGGGTGGAAAGAACCCGATGTGCTTCTTGAAGCCAGCAAAGTGCACTAAGGCACCCTTAAGGGTAAACGTTGGAATGTTGTAGCTGATTGTCTCCTGCGCATCGGGTGCAGCGTTCCTGATCGTCAAGCGTATCTTTTCGAGGATGGTCTGAACCTCAGGCGAAAACGATGCGATGTACTTGTCAATGCTCTTGGGAGTGCGAACGGTTGCCATAAACCCTCTACACAAAGATCTGATACAGCATCAGATAGACGATCACGCCCGTTACCGAGACGTAGAGCCAGAGCGGAAACGTCCAGCGCGCGATCGCCCGATGCCGGTCATATTGCTCGCGCAAGGCGCGGGTCAGCGTAATGATCACCATCGGCACAATCACCAAGGCCAGCGTGGTGTGCGAGATCAGGATGGTGAAGTAGAGAGGCCGCGTCCACCCCGTGCCGCGAAAATGCACCGAACCGACGTGATAGTGGTAATAGAGATACGACGCGAGGAAAAGGGAAGAGGTGCCGAGCGCGATCAGCATCACCACGCGATGCGCCGCCATCTTGCCGCGCGCAATGAGCGCACGTCCGGCAACCAGCAGCACCGCGCTCGATCCGTTGAGCGTCGCATTGATCTTCGGGAAGATAGAGTAGTCCATCATGGGTGAAGTCTAGTTGTACGGCGAACTGAACGCATTGACAAGGTCACCTCTGACCTCGCTTCTGACCTCTCGCTCCCTCGCCCGCTTGCGTATAAAATGTGAAGACAATGCCTGACGTGGGGATCCCTCAGCCGCCGGCGCCGGCGGCCAAAGAATCTGGTGCGCGCTCCCTGCCGGTGGTGGCAGTCTGGGCGCGCGATCTGCTGCTCGGGCTCGCGATTGCCGCTTTCATCATTATCTTTCTCTACCAGCCGGTGAGGGTGGAGGGCACCAGCATGATGCCCGGCCTCGAAGACCAGGAGCGGATCTTCGTCAACAAGTTTGTCTATCGCTGGGAGCCTATCCATCGTGGCGACATCGTAGTCTTCCGCTATCCGCGCGACACTTCGAAGAGCTACATCAAGCGCGTCATCGGCGTTGCCGGCGACCGAATCCGCATCGAGAACGGCCAGGTCTACGTGAACGGCGAAGCGCTCGACGAAGACTACGTACCCAGCGATTACGCCGACGCGCGCTCGTACGGCGAGGTCGTGGTTCCGGCGAATTGCTTCTTCGTCCTCGGCGACCATCGCACCATGTCAAACGACAGCCGCGACTTCGGCGCCGTGAACGAACGCTTCATCTATGGCAAAGCCGTCTTTGGCTATTGGCCGGTGGAGAAAATGGGCCGGCTGCGCTAGTTCTTGCGCGCACCAGTGATAGCAACGGAGATTCTCAGCAACAAGTACGATCCGAGGAGTAGTGCCAGGAAGAAGAAAAGCCAGGCATCGGCGTACCACCCATAAAAGTGGGGTCCGGTGAAGCGCTGAAGCACAAGCGCGAGTGCCGCGATTGCCGTGAAAGTCAGAAGCGCGCCCGCCTTGCTTTTCTTCCACAGCTTAAGAACATCTGAGCCCACGCTGCCAATGGCCAGGCAGAGCCACATCAGCAGCCCTACGCTGCAGAGTATTCCGGAGAATTTACCAAGCAGCACCCAAAAGGGATCGGGATAGTCTCTCCACACTAACTTTGGCACAGCTATGATGAACAGGACTACGCCGGGTACAAGAGTTCCGAACACTGCGTACCGCCAATATCGACTCAGCCGGTTCATGGGTGTAAAACCTGCTCCGAGCTTAGCAGGACCGCCTGAGCGGGCAAGTGACGAACGTGTCGATCACCAGTCCACAACCTGGGGCTGGTGGCTGACAGCTTTTTTCTCCAATCCACAGCCTCTCCTGCTAGAATCTGTAAAATCCACTCCCAGGAGTTCCAATGCAAGCGATCCTTGCCCTCGAAGACGGCAGAGTCTTCCGAGGCAAAGGCTACGGCGCTAAAGGCGAGTGCTCCGGCGAAGTCGTTTTCAACACTTCCATTACCGGCTACCAGGAAATTTTCACCGACCCCTCCTACGCCGGCCAGATCGTCGTCCTGACCAACCCCGAAATCGGAAACTACGGCACCAATCCCGAAGACAACGAGTCCGTGCGTCCGTACATCGAGGGGCTGATCGTGCGCGAGTTCTCGAAAGTCAGTTCCAACTGGCGCTCGCAGCAGGTGACGGACGAGTTCATGGAGCAGTTCAGGATCCCAGTGCTCGCCGAGATTGACACCCGCGCGCTGGTTCGCCATCTACGCACTTACGGCGTGATGCGCGGCGTGATCTCAACGCTAGAAGAAGACACCGGCAAACTAGTCGCCAAGTCGCGGGCCATCCCAAAGATGGACGGCCAGGACCTCGCCAAAGTCGTCTCCACCAACCACACCTACGTGTGGGAAACAGGCGAGCGCTCGCACTTGCCGGACGAAATTGTCGGCGTAAAAGACGAGCCGGCCCGCTTTCACGTGGTTGCCTACGACTTCGGCATCAAGCAGAACATCATGCGCAAGTTGCGCGGAGAAGGCTGCAAGGTGACGGTAGTCCCGGCGCAGACGACGGCGGAAGATGTGCTGGCACTAAAGCCCGACGGCGTGTTCCTGTCGAACGGGCCCGGCGATCCCGAGCCCTGCACCTACGCGGTAGATAACACCCGCCGCCTGATGGGCCGCCAGCCGATTTTCGGAATCTGCCTGGGCCATCAACTAGTAGGGATTGCGCTAGGGGGCAAAACCTTCAAGCTGAAATTCGGCCATCACGGCGGAAATCATCCGGTGAAGCAGCTAGCGAGCGGCAAGATCGAGATCACCGCGCATAACCACAACTTCGCCGTCGATCCCGATTCGCTCCCGCAAAGCGAAGTTGAATTGACGCACGTCGATCTAAACGACCAGACGCTCGAAGGCATGCGGCATAGGAATCTGCCGCTCTTCACCGTGCAATACCACCCGGAAGCCGCGCCGGGGCCGCACGATTCGCACTACTTGTTCAAGGACTTTGTGAAGATGATGGAGGAGTGCAAAGGAGGAAAGTAGGTCGACTGCGGATTTTTCCCGATTCGATGGACTTTTCGCTAGAGAAAATGGCAACAGCAACGCTTCAAAAGAGTCTCGGGGCATTTTACACAGGCAAAACGGTCGCGGATCGCCTTGTGGAGTGGGCCATTTGCGATGGTTCCGCCTCCGTGCTCGACCCGAGTTGCGGAGACGGTGCTTTTCTTGAAGCGGCTAATAGGCGGTTGGTTGAGCTCGGAGCGCGCTCCCCGCAGATCTACGGAGTGGATGTTTCGGCAGATGCGCTTCGAGTCGCTCACGAGCGGATCGGGGCCGCGCATCTCATCCAAAAAGATTTTTTCAACCTAACACCCGACTCGTTGCCGAGCTTTGATTGTGTCATTGGGAACCCTCCTTTCATTAGGTATCAAACTTTCAATGGCGACAAGGACACGCTCGGCCACCAGCGCGCCAAGGAGGTTGGAGTCGATCTACCCCGTTTGGCTTCTTCGTGGGCTCCATTTGTTGTGCACGCTTCGCGCTTTCTGCGGCGCGGTGGACGCCTAGCAATGGTTATGCCGTCAGAGCTGGGACACGCGATGTATGCGCGTGCCGTCTTGCGGTTTCTGGTCGAGAACTTCCGGCATCTTGCGGTGGAGATGTTCAGAAATAAGCTCTTTGAAGATCTGAGCCAAAGCACTGTTCTCCTATTCTGCGAAGGGTACGGAGAGCCCAGCCGCGCGTTCATCGTTGCATCTTCGGAGGATTTGTTCGCAAGCGATCGTCAAGTTGCCAAGGTGGACGTTGCGACCGTAAAGACCGGGCGATTCAGGTTCACGCCTTATCTCATCTCGACAGAGGCTCGTTCTTTGTATGAGGGACTGGCAGCGGACAGACGAGTTCAGAAACTGGGTGAGGTTGCAGATATTGGAATTGGCTATGTTACTGGAGCCAACGACTTTTTCCACTTGTCGGCCGAGGAGTGCCATCGCTGGGAAATTCCAAAGCGTTTCCTCCGCCCGTGCTTGCCTAACCTTCGCGGATTGGAAGGGATCGAGTATGACCAGCGGCAATGGAAAGAGAGACGCGCTCGCGGTGACAAGGCGTATCTTCTCGCCCTGCCGCAAGTTCCCGACGATGCGCTGCCGGCGCCCGTCCGGCGGTACTTGCGGTATGGCGAGGCGGATGGCCTCCACCTCCGTTACAAGTGTCGCATTCGACAGTTTTGGTACACGGTACCGCACGTGCGGATTGCAGATGCATTTCTTGCGTATATGTCTGGTGAGCAGCCTCTACTGCTGGTAAACACCGCGAATCTTGTGGCTCCAAATACTGTGCACGTTCTGCGCTTCACTCGCGGTTGCGAACCACAAGCGTATGCCGCTTCGTGGAGAAGTTCGCTCACCAGGTTGAGCTGCGAACTTGAAGGCCATGCTCTCGGCGGAGGGCTGTTCAAGATGGAGCCATCGGAGGCGGAAACCGTCCTCGTCGTCTGCCCGCGCGCGTCATTGTTTACGTCTCTGAGAGCCAAGTTGTGCGAAGGGACAGCGAACTCCGCCGAGCATCTCTCCGATATCACGGATCGGTTCGTGTTAAAAAAACAACTTGGGCTCAGTCAGGCAGACTGCGGAACGCTGCGCGACGCCGCAGGGAAAATTGAATCATGGCGAAAGCACAAGTAGATCCGCTTCCAGTCCACACGCTTGAGCAGGCTCTCGCGGCGCTTTGCGGCAGTTCCAAGACCCAATCTGGACAACACATCAAGCCGTTCCACGGGCATTGCTCGAATCGGCTGGTGGTCGAAGGCGGTTTTCCGCCAGAATGGATGCATCCACGCCCGCCGTTGGAGAGCACGCCCGGCACTAACAATAGATACCGCCTGAGCTACTCGAAGGCTGCGGGAAACCCGTCTGAACAAAGTGTTCTTGGGGGAATGAAATACAAGAATGTCGACGTAACGGTAGTGATTCCTGGAATTGGACCCGCTCTCGGCATTTCGGCCAAGAGCACCGGAAACGCTTTTCGAAATCTCACAAACCGGATGGAGGAGGCGCCCGGCGACTGTGTAAACATTCACATGATGTACCCCGGCTTTGTGTTCGGATTTCTTCACCTGATTAAGTTCGCCAAAACAACAAGCGTGACGAGTCCTAATGACGCATCCTTCGACGCACAGGGCCAACCGCTTGAAAGCATTGTTCGGTATCACAATGCTCTAAGTGCTTTGACCGGAAGATTGACCATAACCGATCCTCAGATGCGATACGAAGCAGTCGGTCTCCTCGTCTATCTGTGTTCAGACGGTAAAGCGGAGATTTGGCCAGATTATCCTGCGTCGGATAGCCCAATTCACTACTCCAAGTTCTTCCAGAAACTCTATGACACCTACGACCTAAGATATTCGTACCCGGATTCTAGCGGTCGCAATCATCGAAAGCTGTGGGCCGTACCTCCAGGAACGTTCGCTGACAAATTCGACTCTATAACGGGACATTCGTGGGAAGCCCGAGTTAGCGCTGGCGATGATGAGGGGACTTCTTGACCTTAAATCGACTGTTTTCCGAATTGGAATTGTGAATCAAACTAATGCCAAAGCGAACTGACATCTCGAAAATCCTGATCCTCGGCTCCGGCCCCATCGTCATTGGACAGTCGGCGGAGTTTGACTACTCCGGCACGCAGGCCTGCAAGGCGCTCAAGTCGGAGGGCTTTGAAGTTGTGCTGGCTAATTCGAACCCGGCCACTATCATGACCGATCCCGAGTCGGCCGATCGCACTTACATCGAGCCACTAACTCGCGAGTATCTCGAAGAGATTATTCGCGTCGAGCGCGAAATGTCGCCGCGCGCGGGCTTTGCCATACTGCCTACGGTTGGCGGGCAGACTGCGCTCAATCTTGCCATCGAACTTTCCGACGGCGGCGTGCTCGAAAAATATAACGTGCAGCTGATTGGCGCGCAGATCGGCGCCATCAAGAAGGCCGAAGACCGTCTGTTTTTCAAAGACGCAATGCAGCGCATCGGGCTCGACGTGCCGAAATCGGCGCTCGTCAACAACCTGAAAGACGGCCTGGAGTTCGCCGGCAAAATCGGCTTCCCCGTCATTATTCGCCCCTCGTTCACGCTCGGCGGCACCGGCGGCGGTATCGGTTATAACCGCGAAGAACTGATGGAAGTGCTCGCCCGCGGACTCGACCTTTCGCCGGTGCATGAGTGCCTGATCGAAGAATCCGTTCTCGGCTGGAAGGAATACGAGCTCGAGGTGATGCGCGACACCAAAGACAACGTCATCATCATCTGCTCAATCGAAAACTTCGACCCCATGGGCGTGCATACTGGCGACTCCATCACCGTCGCGCCCGCGCAGACGCTCACCGACCGCGAGTATCAAGTAATGCGCGATGCGTCGATTGCCGTGATTCGCGAGATCGGCGTCGAGACCGGGGGATCGAACATCCAGTTCGGCATCAATCCTTCGACCGGGCGCATGGTGGTCATCGAGATGAACCCGCGCGTCTCGCGGTCGTCCGCGCTGGCATCGAAGGCGACGGGTTTTCCCATTGCGAAAATCGCCGCCAAGCTGGCAGTCGGTTATACGCTCGACGAGATTCCGAACGACATTACGCGCAAGACTCCGGCGTGTTTTGAGCCCACGCTCGACTATGTGGTCGTAAAGATTCCGAAGTGGCAGTTCGAAAAATTTCCCGGCGCCGACGAATCACTCGGGCCGCAGATGAAATCGGTGGGCGAAGTGATGGCCATCGGCCGCACCTTCAAAGAAGCCCTGCAAAAGGGAATCCGCGCGCTCGATACCGGCAAGAAAGTGGGCTCGGAGAAGATCGAACCCAAGATCCTCACGCAACGCCTGGTAACGCCGCATCCCGAGCGGCTTTCCTACGTGCGCTACGCCATTCGCCAGGGACACACGATCAAGCAGATCGCGAAGATGACGGCGATCGATCCCTGGTTCCTCTACCAGCTCAAGGAAATTAACGACATGCAGCTGGAGCTGGAAAAGCATCCGATGGAATCGATCCCCACTGACGTGTTGCGCGAAGCCAAACGGATGGGATTCTCGGACGGGCGACTCGCCGGGACCTGGCGTCTCGACGGCAAGGGCGGCCAGGAACAAGTTCGCCACTTCCGCAAGAAGCACGGACTGAAGCCGGTTTACAAGCGCGTCGATACCTGCGCCGCGGAGTTCGAGAGTTACACGCCCTATCTTTACTCAACTTACGAAGATGAAGACGAAGCTACGCCGACAGCTAAGAAGAAAGTAGTCATCTTAGGTTCCGGCCCCAACCGCATCGGGCAGGGAATTGAATTCGATTACTGCTGCTGCCACGCCGCCTACGCGTTGCGTGAAGACGGCTTCGAAACCATCATGATCAACTGCAATCCAGAGACGGTCTCGACCGACTATGACACCAGCGACCGCCTCTACTTCGAGCCCCTCACGCTTGAAGACGTGTTCGCGGTCTGCGAGCACGAAGCTTCCGGAGGCGCGCCCGTCGGCGTGATCGTGCAGTTTGGCGGCCAGACGCCGCTGAATCTTTCTCTGCCGCTCAAGACTGCTGGCGTCAACATTATTGGCACTACGCCCGAATGCATCGACTTGGCCGAAGACCGCAAGCGCTTTGGCAAGCTGCTGGAGGAACTCGACATTCCACAAGCTCCCGGAGCCATGGTAGCGTCGGTCGAAGAGGCGGTCGAAGCGGCGAAGAAGATTGGATTCCCGGTGCTGGTTCGTCCTTCGTATGTGCTCGGAGGCCGCGCCATGGTCATCGCCTACGATGAGGATACGATTCAGCAGTACATGAAGCAGGCGGTCGAATATTCGCAAGACCGTCCCGTTCTTATCGATAAATTTCTGGAAGACGCGATTGAAGTCGACGTGGACGCACTCTCCGATGGCGAGGACGTGGTGATCGGCGGGATCATGCAGCATATCGAGGAGGCCGGAATCCACTCGGGCGACTCATCCTGCGTGCTGCCGGCGGTCGATATCCCGGAGGCGCTGCTCACGCGCATGCGCGAATACACTTTCAAGCTGGCGCGCGCGCTCAAAGTGATCGGCCTGATGAACGTGCAGTTCGCGATCCCGCGCGGCAACGGCGCAAGAGGCACCGATCCAAAGAGTGACGCGCATCATGAAGCAAAGGTCTACGTGCTCGAAGTGAACCCGCGCGCCTCGCGCACCGTGCCCTTCGTTTCAAAAGCCACCGGCGTGCCCATGGCCAAGATCGCCGCGCGCCTCATGACCGGACGCAAGCTGCGCGAGTTCCTTCCGGAATATGTCGAGCGCGGTACGGATCTCGACACGGGCCGCTGCTTCTATGTGAAATCGCCGGTCTTTCCCTGGTCGAAATTTCCCGGTGTCGACACCGTGCTTGGTCCCGAGATGCGCTCCACCGGAGAAGTGATGGGCATCGCCGACAATTTCGGCGAAGCCTTCGCCAAAGCCCAAATTGCCGCCGGCCAGAAACTGCCGATTGAGGGCACGGTTTTCATCAGCGTCACCGACCATGACAAGCCGCAGGTGGTCGAGGTGGCGCGTCGTTTCGTCGACATGGGATTCAGGCTGGTCGCCACGCACGGCACGGCGGACGTGCTGGAAGAAGCGGCCTTGGCGGTGGAGCGCGTCTACAAGGTAAAAGAGGGCCGCCCCAACGCGGTCGATCTAATCAAAGCCGATCGCATTCAGTTGATCGTCAACACCCCGCACGGTCCCGACCCCTACTTCGACGAGAAAGCGATCCGCCGCGCCGCCGTCACCGGCCACATCACGACCATCACCACGCTCTCCGCTGCGCGAGCCGCCGCGGAAGGCATCGCCGCCCTGCAGCGTGGAGAAGTGCGTGTGCAAGCTCTGCAGGCGCTGCACGCGGAGCGGATCGCTGCCAAGTAACTTTTGATAGAAATGGCTGGCTTCGTTGTCTTTCACGTCCTGATGTTACTTCTCGCTATCGGTATTGTGAGTCGAGTTGTGCCGGCCGAAGTCATCAGTAACTTGCTTGGCTATCTGCACAAAACGATCGGGATCACCACGCCCCGCGCGGAACAAGTGCGGACGATTGCGCTGATCTGGCTTGGGTCTGTAATCGTCATCGTCGACGGATGTCTCTTGCTGTTGGTGTTCATTACCAGGCTTGTAAACTCAGGATGACAAAACTGACCTCAGCAGCCGATAATTGAGCGCAACGGTGTTTGCGCACGGCGAACGGGCAACGACCAACGATCAACGACTGGCAACCATCAAATATTCACTGGGGTCCACCATGCTTTTATCCGGAATTTTCCCGCCCATCACGACGCCCTTCTATCCCGACGGCGAAGTCTATTACAGGAAGATCGAGGCGAACGTCGAGCGCTACTCGCGCACGCCGATTGCCGGCATCGTCGTTCAAGGCTCGACCGGCGAGGCGATCCTGCTCTCCGACCAGGAACGCCGGGATGTGCTGAAGACGGCGCTCGCCGCCGCCGCTCCCAATAAAGTTATGATCGCCGGCACCGGCATCGAGTCCGCGCATGAGACTCTGCGTCTCACTGAATACGCCGCCGAACTCGGCTACGACGCCGCCATGGTGCGCACTCCGCATTACTACAAGAAGCAGATGCACCCGGCGAACCTGCTGGCTTTCTATCGCACCGTCGCCGACCGGTCCGCGCTGCCGATCGTCATCTACAACTTTCCGCAAGCCACGGGATACGATATCCCCGCCGAAGTCGTGATCGAACTCGCCCGCCATCCGAACATCGCCGCTATCAAGGAATCAAGCGGCAACCTCGACAAAGTGAAAACGATGGTCGAGGGCACGCGCCATGTGAAGAGGCAAGTCACCGTGACCGAAACATTCGAGGCCGTGACTCCGCGCATGCTCAAGGCCGCGGCTGCGGAAAGCGAAAAACAGAGCAGGGAACTGGTCAGCGTAGCCTCGCTCGCGGGCACCGCCGAACGCAGCGCCGGCGTCTCGCCGGCAGTAGGGCAGGCGTCCGAACCCGTCCACGATGCGATCGCGACAAAACCGTCCTCCTCTGCGGTAACCGTCATAGGAAAATTGAAGACGCGGCAGAAGGAAGTTGGATTCCAGGTCATGGTCGGCGCCGCCCATCAACTCGAACCGTCGCTTGGACTCGGAGCAGTCGGCGCCATTCTCGCGTTCGCCGGTCCCGCGCCCGGCGCGTGCTACGAAATCTACGCCGCGCTCAAAGACGGAGACACCGCCCTCGGCCGCGAGAAACAAGAGCGCGTGAAACTGGCCGCCCAGCGCGTAGCCGGAGAACTCGGCGTCCCCGGCGTGAAGTACGCCATGGACCTCAACGGCTACTATGGAGGCCCGTCGCGCCTGCCCTTCCTGCCGCTCTCCGGCGAGCAGAAAGCAGAGATCGAGAAGCTGATGGCGGGAATCAAAAGCTGAGCGCCGTCGGAAAACTGGAATTGTGCGCGGCGGCAAGCCGCGCGCTATCTCGAAGGCGAAATTAACAAGGAGCATCTATGGCGACAATAACCACGACGCAGCCGGCCACCGGCGAAACCACTAGGCAGCTCATCAACTATCGCACCGGCGCCGGCGTGGCCGTAATCGAGATGAACGATCCTCCGGCGAACACTTACACCTACGAGATGAATCGCCAGCTCGACGAGGCCATCCTCCGCGCGCGCATGGACAACGATGTGCACGTAATCGTACTTACAGGCGCAGGCGACAAGTTTTTCTCCGCCGGCGCGAACATCAAGATGCTGGCCTCGGTCGATCCCACGTTCAAGTATTACTTCTGCCTGCACGCGAATGAAACGCTGCTGCGGCTGGAGCACACGCCGAAACTCGTGATCGCCGCGATCAATGGCCATTGCGTCGGCGGAGGGTTGGAGATCGCCATGGCTGCCGACTTACGAATCGCCCGCAAAGACGCGGGCAAGATCGGGCTGCCCGAGGTCAACCTCGGCGTGCTTCCCGGCACCGGCGGAACGCAGCGGCTGTCGCGGCTGGTGGGGAAAAGCAAAGCCATCGAACTGATGATTACCGGCAACACGTTTTCTTTTGAAGAAGCGCAGGAGTTTGGCATTGTGAACGACATTTTCGAGCGCGACGGCTTCATGGAGAACATCATGGAGTACGCGCGCCAATTCACGCCGCCGAACAAGGCCGCGAAAGCCGTGGGACGCATCAAGCGGGCGGTGCAGACCGGATGGGAAATTCCAATGGAATCGGCGTTGGCGGTCGAGCGCGAGAATCAGCAGATACTGTTCCAGAGCGACGACGCCAAAGAAGGGCTGGCTGCTTACGTGGAGAAGCGGCCGGCAGTGTTCACTGCGAAGTAAAGAGCAAAAGCATGAACCACAGGGAACACAGAGGTTCACAGAGAACACCCCTGTGGCTTTTCCCCTGTGAACCTCTGTGTCCCCTGTGGTGAAGATCTGAGGTCCTATGCCAGGCAAAGTAGCGAAAATCGGAAACTTCAGCGACTGGGTCGGACTGTTCAACGAGTGGCGCAAAGAAGTGGGCGTCGACAAAGACGACGTCGAGGCCTTCCACTTCGACACTCTCTACGGAGCAATTGAAACCGGGGAGATCCAGTTCGGTTCCTACAAGGGCCGCAACAAGTGGGAGAACCTGCGCCAGGTTCCGACGCAACAGATGCGGGACGCGCTCATGAATATGATCGTCTACCAGGGCGACACCGAATTCGCCAGCGTGGAGCAGCAGCGCAACCTGTTTGCCACCGCGCCGACGGAATGGGACCGCCGCGCCCTCACCCGCGTTATGATCGAAGAGATGCGCCACGGGTGGCAGATGTGCGCGCTGCTTATCGACTTCTTCGGATCTTCCGGCAAGGTGGAAGCGCAGAAGATGCTGGAGCGCCGGGCGTTCGAGAACAAACGATTGCTCGGCACATTCAACGTCGACGTCGATAACTGGCTCGATTTTTTCACTTACACCGATTTCGTGGACCGTGACGGAAAGTTTCAGCTCCAGATGTTGAAGTATTCGTCATTCGCGCCGCTCGGACGCTCGACCTCTTACATGCTGCGCGAGGAAGCTTTCCACATGGGAACCGGCCACGACGGACTGCGCCGTGTGGTCGAGGCGGGCGTGATCCCGCGATGGCTCCTGCAGAAATACCTGAATAAGTGGATTTCAAGTTCGTTCGATCTTTTTGGTACCGATCATTCTTCCTCGGCGCACTGGGCTTACGTGTGGGGCATTAAAGGCCGGTACGACGAAATGCAGAACGATAAGGTCGCCGACCTAGACGACCTGAACGACTACAGCCGCCATCTCTATCGGCAGGAAGTTTCGGGATTAGTCGAGCGCCTGAATACATTTCTGAAGCCGGGCGAGAAGAAGTTCTACACGCCCGATATCCGCTTCAACCGCAACATTGGACGATGGGCAGGACAGAAGTACCATTGCGAGACCGGCGAACTGTTGGATGACCGCGGCCACGCGCAGCATTGTGAAGAGAATCTGCCGGGCGCGAAGGATAAAGAAGTGCTGCTCGACATCATCCGCAACGAAAAGAAGTGGATTAAAGAAAAAGAGGGCGCACGCGATCCGCTGTCGACGATTGGCGAGCCGCGCAAGTCGGCGATTAATATCTAGAAAGAAAAACAGGGAGAAGTCCCGGCACTCCCCTGTGTTCCTCTGTGTACCCTGTGGTAAAGATTTGCCGCCGACGATGGCCATCGCCGCCACAACTCGGGTCGAGGCAAAAGTCGCGGCGCCCATCGTCCGCGTCAAGCTGATCAACCCCCCGCTCAACGTCGTCGACCTCCCAATGACGGCGGAGTTGCAGCAGGCGCTCGCGGAAATCGAGTCCCGCACCGACATCTCGACAATTCTTTTCGAAGGTGCTCCTCGCGCCTTCTCCGCTGGTGTAGATATCAAAGCGCATCTCCCCGAGCAAATTCGCGAGATGCTCACCAGCTTTCATGCCGTGATCCGCGCGATCGTGGCCTCGCGCAAGGTCACCATTGCGGCCGTCCGTGGCACTTGCCTCGGCGGAGGCGCGGAGCTTGCCGCCGTCTGCGATATGGTTTTCACCGCGCGCGACGCCACCTGGGGATTTCCCGAGATTAAGCTGGGATGTTATCCGCCGGTCGCGGCCGTGGCGCTGCCCACGCTCATCGGACAGAAGCGTGCCGCGGAACTCATCCTTACCGGACGCCAGTTTTCGGGAGAAGAAGCTGCGGCGCTGGGCTTGGCGAATCGAGCCGTGGCGGCCGAGGATCTCGAATCGGCTATCGAGCGGACGCTGGATGAACTCCGCCAGTTGAGCCCGGCCGCGCTCGCCCACGCAAAGAAGGCGATTTACGCGTGGGATGCGATTCACTTTGACAAAGGGCTGGCGCGAGCAGAGAAGATTTATCTCGACGAACTCATCTCGACCGCGGACGCGCGCGAGGGTATCATTGCTTTCCTCGAAAAACGGCCGCCGAAATGGACAGGCAAATAGAAAACACGAAGATCGAGACAGACGCGAAGAATGTGGCCAAGCAGGCCGACGGCTCCGGCCACCTGATGTGCCGGACGCCATTGTGGGGCGTGGCGGGCTTTCTCGGCTGCGCTTACTTCGCGTGGATTTCTTTTAGCCACGTCGCTCGCAACGAGTATGAATGGCCGCACGACCTCTGGACCGCCGTGACCTACATCGTGTGGATTATTTTGCTAGCCGCCCTGGCGTTCGATACGCGCTGCCTGCGCGAGCGCGTATTTTTCGGCGTGCTGGTTGTTAATTTTGTGGCGGGCTGTGGGCTGACACTGTGGCGCAACATTCCCGCCGCCGATGTACGTACGGCTCGAATTGGAACCGGCGCGCTCTGGGTGCTGGCCGCGCTGATGAGCCTGACCACGCTGGGAGGCGCGGCGAAGGACGCAAGGAGTGACGTGGGATCGCCTTAGACTTCGAGTAGAGACGCGGCTTGCCGCGTCTCCTGCGGTGGATTGAGGTGGGGCAAGCCCGTCTCTACAGGATCAGGCTATGGACTTCGAAATCTCTCCGGGGCAGGTCAAGTCGCTGCAGAAAAGCGGAGAAACATTTACGCTGCTCGATGTTCGCGAGCCATGGGAATACGAAGCTTCCCGCATCGAAGGGGCAAAGCACATTCCGATGGGCGACATCCCGACGCGGGCCCACCAGGAACTCGATCCCGACGATCACATCGTGGTCGTGTGCCATCACGGTGTGCGCTCGTTGACGGTCACCAACTGGCTCCGCCAGCAGGGATACGAAAAAGTACAGTCCATGCGGGGCGGGATCGACGGTTGGGCGCGAACCGTGGATCCGAAAGTGCCGTTGTACTGAGCTGCGAGCTACGAGCCGCGAGCTACGAGTGGGGCTGCTCAAAGCCTTTAGCTCGCAGCCTGTCTGACTGAGAACTGAGAACTGACAACTGACAACTGAGAACCGCCCTTGATCACCGACTGCCACATCCACATCGAGCCGATCGAATTGATTAAGCCGCAGGCGCTGGAACTGATGCAGCGCAAGCGCGCCGATTTCGATGAGATTGCGGAGTACTGCCGCTCGCCGAAGGCCTTCCTCAAATATCTGGACCGTTGCGGCGTCGACCGGGCCGCGCTCATCAACTACGTGGCGCCGGAGGTGATTGGCCTTACGCCCGAGGTCAATCAGTTTGTCGCCGACTACACGAAGCACGATCCCAAGCGGCTGATTTCCTGTGGCAGCCTGCATCCGCGGCACACGACCAACATCATGGCGGATGTCGAGCACATCCTGCGCCTGGGCATTCGCATGATCAAGATTCATCCGCCGCATCAACTGCTGTTTCCGAACGATTATTTAAGTGGAGTAAAGGAACTGGAAATCATCTATCGAGCGGCCGAGGCGAATGGGATTCCTGTGATGTTCCACACGGGAACGTCGATCTTCCCCGGCGCGCGCAATAAATACGGCGACCCGATTTACGTTGACGATGTTGCGGTCGATTTTCCCCAGCTCAAAATCCTGCTGGCCCACGGCGGCCGGCCACTCTGGACGCAAACCGCGTTTTTTCTTATCCGGCGGCATCCGAACGTCCATCTCGACATCAGCGGCATTCCGCCGAAAACGCTGTTGAAGCATTTTCCGCGGCTCGATGAGATCGCGCACAAGACGCTCTTTGGCACCGACTGGCCTGGCCCCGGTGTTACGGACGTTGGGCGGAATCTTGCGGAGTTCAGAGCTCTGCCTATGAGTGCGGAGATGCGGGAGCAGATTCTGAGCAGGACCGCGGCCTCGCTTTGGCCAGAATAAGAGCAAAAAGCGCTTGAACCACAGGGGGCATAGGGGCGCACGGAGAAACCAAGTCTTTCCCCTGTGTTCCTCTGTGTCCCCGTGGTGAAGATCTTGAAGTCCAATGCCGCCGACGCCGACGCGAAGACGCTAAGGCTCTATTCGCCGGTCGTTTTTGCTCCTGGCTTTTCGCCGGTAAGTTCGTTGGCCAGGGCATCGGCGCCGTAAATCTTGCGCAGCGCCTCGATGATGCCGCGCGAATCGACGTGGACAGCGCGCGCTTGGCGTTCGTCATAATAAAAGTCCAGAGCCAGCGACTGAATATTCCCGTCGAAAAGAATTCCGACCACTTCGCCCGCCTTGTTTACGGTCGGGCTACCGGAGTTTCCGCCGATGACGTCCGCGGTTGAAACATAATTGAGCGGCGTCTCGAGATTGAGTTTCGATTTCATCTTCGGCCAGCTCCCGGCCAGATTGTACGGAGGCTTGCCGCCATGCGCTTCGGCATGCTGAAAGGCGCCACCGATGGTGGTGAAGTAAGGAATCTTCTTTCCGTTCTCCTCATACCCCTTCACCGCGCCGTAACTCAGGCGCAACGTGAAGGTCGCGTCCGGCGGCTGGGTGAAGCCCGACTGGGCAAATCGCGCCCGAGCAATGGTTGCGCCGGCGCGCCGCACCACCGCATCGACCTCGTCGTCGAAGCGCTTGCGGGTCTCCCGCGCCTCGGGATCGACGGCGCGCAGCAGGACGATCAGCGGATCGGTGCTGGCATCCACCGCTGCCTTCCCGCCTTCGTAAAGTTGTTTGCGCAGAGCCACATCGTCCAGCTTGGTGCCGGCGATCAGCACCTTGGCAGCCTCTTCCGGCGACTTGCCGTTCAGCGCAGTCTTCACCGCGGGATCCTCCGCCCCGAGCGCTTCCTGCATCTGTGCCAGAGCGATGGCCAAAGTCGCAGTTTCCAGATTCTTGTAGATGGGAGCGGAGCTGAACAGTTGCTGCTCCAGCGAGGGCAGGGCAGAATCGCGATACTCGCGCAGCCGGTCGCCGTTGGGCTTCGGCTTTTCCTCGGCCGCACGAACCAGAGTCCGCGCATAGGTCGCCAGTTCCGAGTTGAGTCCACGCATGCGCTCAAGGTAGGTCATCGCGTCGTAGATTTCCCGGTTCACTTTCACGGCGTTGGAAATCTCATCCCAGGGGTCGGGGTCTCCCGCATGTCTATCCATATAAGCTTTTTCTCGCTCGCGCTCCGCCGTGTTCATCTGATTCAACACCTTCACATCCTGTAACCCCTCATACTCGCCATTAATCGCTTTCTGTGCATTCTGCAATCCGAAGATGTCCTCCTGCGCGATGCGCGCGTTCTCCGGCGACTGGGCGCTGAATTTCTGCAGCATGGCGATGCGGCGCTTGTAGCTGGCAAGGCGCGAAGGATAATCCACGTTTTTCAGAAACTGCAGTTGCGCCACCGTGTCCAGTCGATTCGTGCGCCCGGGGTTGCCGGAAACGAAAATCAGGTCGCCATCTTTGACTCCAACTTTCGACCATTGCAGATAATTGTCGAGATGGACCGGCTTGTCGTTCTCATAGACGCGGAAGAACGTGATGTCCAGGTCATAGCGCGGGAAGGTAAAGTTGTCGGGATCGCCGCCGAAAAATGCCGCTTCAAATTCCGGAGCAAACACCAGGCGCACATCGGTGTACTTCTTATATTTATAGAGGTTGTAAACTTCGCCCGAGTAGAGCGTGACCACGTCGCAGCGCAGGCCGGTCGAAGCCGCACAATCTTTTTCGATAGCGCTCATGGCCGAGCGCTGCGCCTGCCCGGCGTCGGCGGTCGACATGGACGCCGTGGCGGCGGCTTTCACCTTGGCAGTCACGTCGTCGATCGAGACCAGCAGGTTCAGCTCAAGGTCGGGACACTTCGCTTCGTCCGCCCGAGTCTTGGCGTAAAAGCCGGTCTTCATATAGTCGGCACCCGAGCTGCCGAGTTTGTCGATGCAGTCGGCGCCCACATGATGATTGGTAAATGCCAGGCCGTCCGCCGACACGAAGGACCCCGAGCCTCCATTGTTAAAGCGCACCGACGAAAGCCGGAGATGGTCCAGCCATTCCTGCGTCGGCAGAAAACCGTATTGCTTCTCGACCCGATCTTTCGGGAAGGCGTTGTAAAGCCACATCCCCTCGTCGGCGAGCGCCAACGGCGTGGCCAGGGCAAGGGCCATTACAAGGATGAAGCCAAAAATGAGCAGTCTAGTCTTCATGGATTTCTCCGTAGTTAAGAGAATTCCGCCAGGGAGTACACATGTCATCCGGCGGCAAAAGGCGAATTTCCTATTTTACGCCGAGCCAATCTTCAGGCCAAGCGCGCGCCTGAAGTGCGCCTGGACCGCGCTTGGAAACTGCCGCTCGGTTGGGGTATAAAAGATGGTTGCGCTGCCGCGCCTTTTTGCGCGGACGAGCAGCATTGATACCATCCGCACTGCCAGCGAGGAGCCCATGTCCACCGTCGCCAACCTGCACGCACCTAAAGGACTCGAAGGGGTGGTCGCCACCACCTCCAGCATCTGCTACATCGACGGTGAGCAGGGAGTGCTCGCCTATCGCGGCTATGACATTCACGATCTGGCCGACCATTCGACCTTTGAGGAGGTCTGCTACCTGCTCTGGTTCGGACGCCTGCCCAATGCCGAAGAACTCATGCACCTCAAGTGGCGTATGGCGGAAGAGCGCAAGCTGGACGCATCGATTTTCTACCGGCTGCAGCTCGTGCCCCGGCACGTCCCTCCCATGGACATGCTGCGCACGCTGGTGTCCGCGCTTTCGTATTACGATCCGGAATACAACAAGAACGATCATGACGCGAACATCAACAAGGCCATCCGCCTGACCTCGCAGATCTCGATGCTGGTTGCCGACTATGACCGCGTGCGGAAAGGCAAGCCGCTGGTCGAGCCGGATCGATCGCTCTCCCACTCGGCGAATTTTCTGCTCATGCTGAACGGCGTCGCACCCTCGAAGACCGCCGAACGCGCGCTTGACATCGCGCTCATTCTGCACGCCGACCATGAACTGAACGCTTCGACCTTCGCGGCCAGGGTCACCGCGGCTACGCTTTCCGATATGCACTCCGCGATTACCTCCGCGATCGGCACGCTCAAGGGGCCGTTGCATGGCGGCGCCAACGAAGCCGTTTTCAAAATCCTGAGGGAGATCGATGCCAACGGCGCCGACCCGGTCGAGTACGTGAAGGGTCTGCTGGCGCAGAAGAAAAAAATTCCCGGCTTCGGTCATCGCGTGTACCACACGGAGGATCCGCGGGCCACGCACCTGCGGCAGATGTCGCGCGACCTAGGCCACTCCAGCGGCGATCCCAAGTGGTTCGAATATTCGCAAAAAATCGAAGACTTCGTGAAGGAAGATAAGAAGATCAACGCGAACGTGGATTTTTATTCGGCTTCCACCTACCACACGCTGGGCATCGATGTGGACATGTTCACGCCCATCTTCGCGGTCGCGCGCATCGGAGGCTGGACCGCGCACGTCATCGAACAACTCGACGATAACCGGCTGATCCGCCCGCGCGCCGAGTACGTGGGCCCGGTGTACCCGCAAAAATACGTGCCGGTGGGGAAACGCTGACGCTGCTCATTTCCCGTAGAGACGCGGCTTGCCGCGTCTCAGGCGGCTGACAAGCGCTCCGATCTGAGCGCCTGTCGCCGCGACCTGCGCCCTCCCTGCCGCATCAGTACAATAGATCAGCATGATGCGCCGCGTTTATCTCGACAATAATGCAACAACTCCGCTGCTCCCCGAGGTCATGGAGGCCATGCACCCCTACTTCGGCGAGCGCTTTGGCAACGCGTCGTCCATCCACCATCATGGACAGGAGACGCGGGCCGCGGTCGAGCGCGCCCGCGAATCGGTGGCCGCGCTGCTGGGCTGTCGTGCTTCGGAGGTCGTGTTTACCAGCGGCGGTACGGAAGCCGACAATCTTGCGATATTTGGGCTGGCAGATTTCGGGCCAAGGCCGGGCGACCACGTCATCACTTCAACCATCGAACATCACGCCGTACTGAACGCCTGCAAGCATCTGGCAGCCAAGGGACGTGAAGTCACGCACGTTCCCGTGGATGGCCGCGGCCTGGTAGATCCGGCGGACGTGAAGCGCGCGATCCGGCCGAATACCAAGTTGATCACGATCATGCTCGCCAACAACGAGACCGGCGTGGTGCAGCCTGTCGCGGAGATCGGAAAGATCGCCGCCGAAGCCGGCATCTACTTTCACACCGACGCGGTGCAAGCGGCGGGGAAGATCGCGATCGATGTCGACAAAATCGGGTGCGACCTGCTCACCATCTCTGGCCACAAGTTTCACGGGCCGCAGGGGGTGGGCGCGCTCTACGTCCGCAAGGGAACTCAGCTTGAGCCCATGCTCTATGGCGGGAGCCACGAACGCTCGCGCCGCGCCGGTACGGAGAATGTTCCAGGCATCGTCGGTTTGGGCAAGGCTGCCGAGTTGGCCATCGCGGGCTTCGAGCGAGGAGACGATATTCAGATGGCCGCTGCGCGTGATCATCTGGAAAGGGAACTGCTCGAGATCGAAGCGACAGGCTTAAACGGAGCTGGTTCAAATAGCGAACGTGCGCCCCGCGTGCCGAATACGACCAACATTTATTTCGATGGCATCGAAGGCGAGGCCCTGGTCATTGCGCTGGACTTGAAGGGACTGGCAGTCTCGACCGGTGCGGCATGCTCTTCCGGAGCAATCGAACCGTCGCACGTGCTGACCGCGATGGGCCTGAGCCGCGAGCGCGCCAAAGCCAGCATTCGCTTCAGTCTGGGCAAACAGAATACGCGCGAGGATGTTGAGTTCGCTCTGGGCTTGATTCCGGAGACGGTCGCGCGATTGCGCGAGTTGTCGCCGATGTACAACAAAGCTGCGAGCTCCGAGCTGCGGGCTGCGAGCAACCAACGGAGTGCGCGGCCGTAGCGGCTCGCTCGAAGCACGTGGCTCGCAGCCCGAAGCTAAGTTGCAAATGCCGATGACTAACTAAGTGCTAAATGCTGCTTTCCGAAACCATCGCCGTCGCCATGTCGGGAGGAGTCGACTCCTCGGCCGTTGCGGCCATGCTGCGAGCCGAAGGACGCAACGTCATCGGCCTGACCATGCAACTCTGGAATCAGCGCCGTCTTGCCGGACACGAAGGCATGCCCGAATCCGTCCAGGGCCGTTGCTGTTCGATCGACGATGTCTACGATGCCCGCCGCGTTGCCGAAACGCTTGGCATTCCTTATTACGTGGTCAATCACGAAGAGCGCTTTGAGCGCGATGTGGTGCGTCCGTTCGTCGAAGAGTATCTTGCCGGCCGCACGCCCATCCCTTGCAGCCTCTGCAATAATCATTTGAAGTTTGACCAGCTTCTGGTGGTGGCGCGGCAGATTGGCGCCGACAAAGTTGCCACCGGCCACTACGCCCAGGTCGAGTTCGACGAGCAGCGAGGCCGCTGGCTGTTGAAGCGCCCGACCGACAGATCCAAAGACCAGACATACTTCCTCTTCGGCCTTACGCAAGAGCAGTTGAGCCGCACTCTGTTTCCGCTCGGCGGCATGACCAAGCCGGAAGTGCGCGAAATGGCCCGCAAGAACGGCCTCGCGATCGCCGAAAAGCCCGACTCGCAGGAAATCTGCTTCGTCCCCGGAGGCGACTACAAGCGCTTTCTCGAAGCCTATCTCACCGAGCAGGGAGACACGCCCACCGCGATTTCGAGCAAGACGGTTGCCGGCGAGATGGTGACCAGCGACGGCAAGGTAATCGGCGAGCACGCCGGCGTGCACAATTTTACGGTCGGCCAGCGCAAGGGACTCGGCGTGGCCACGGGCTCGCCGCTGTACGTGATTCAGATCAAGAACGATACGCGGCAAGTGGTGGTGGGCAAGGACGAGGAGCTTTACTCGCGCACGCTCCTTGCGCGCCGGGTAAACCTGATTTCGACGGCCGAACTGCGCGAGCCCATGCGGGTCGCAGTGAAAATCCGACACAAGCATCAGCCAGCGTCTGCGATTATTGAACCGGCAGGGGCATCCGCCGGGCCCGACGAAGTCCGAGTCACCTTCGACGAGCCGCAGCGCGCGATTACTCCGGGCCAGGCCGCCGTCTTCTACGATGGCGACCTCGTCGTTGGCGGGGGCTGGATCGAGAACTCCGCGTAGAGACGCGCCTTGCCGCGTCTCCGCCGCGTCCAAAAGAGACGGGGCAAGGCCCGTCTCTACACGAGTTGTTTCTAGTTACCCGGCCTCATTACCTCGGATTACTTTTGCACAGCTTGGTAGCACTTTCGTGGACTAGACCCGCCGATGAAGCAGAGTTAACGTTATTTCAGGATAGGACCTTCTTCGTCTTCCCCCGGTAAAGGTCCGAAGTGGGGAGCGATTTATGAAATTCTGGCATCTGTGCTACGCAGCATTGGGGATTGCGGTGGCGCGCTGGGTTTTTAAGCGTCAACCAATGCAGATAACCGATCCGATTGCCCGTCTCCGTACCTCTGGCCTGCTGTAAAAGAACGAGTGGTGAAGGGGGCAGGGAGCGTCCCGTTGCACGCCGCTTCGATTTGAGCGCGTCCATGCCCTATTGCCATCCCTGGAAGTGCTAGTACCAACGTGTCCCTTCGGTAACTTCTTTTCCCTTCCGTCTCGCCTAAACTTTCCTTGTGGACTCGCTGAGCAAGCATGCCGCTTCAGCGACCGAAATCATGCGATCCAGACTCCCCAGCTTGCGGCGGGTAGCGCCCGTCGCCCTGCTCGTCGCGCTGCTCTTTGCGCTCCTGCTGCCGTTGCCAGCTTCGGCGCAAGACGACGACGCTCCCTCGCTCGGCGATCTCGCGCGCAGCCTGCGCAAGAACAAAGCGCAGCAGCAGCCGCAACCACCGCCGGACTCGGCCAGCACCGTAATCGATAATGACAATTTGGCCCAAGCCACCGAGGACGCGAAGAACGCACGGCCCGTGAAGTCAGACAAGACCGTCTTTTCCATCGACCCCTCCGGCAATACCGTCAAAGTATCGTCGCCAGACGTAACCTGCAGCCTTTCATTCAACGCCCGCGCCAGTTCGCTGCTGATCAAGCCGGTTCTGGTCGAAGACTTGCCGCTCACCGAACTGCTCAAGATCGACGGCCCCGGCTCCATTCAGGATGAAAGCCTGCAACTCGAAGTATTCAACGGAACCGACTGGGACCTCCGCGAAATCACCATTGGCCTGACGCTCGAACGCAACCCGGGAGAGAACGCCGAACTGGCCGCGCGCGCCCGTATAATTCCTGCCGCCGAAGGCCTCGCGCCTGTCACCGTCGAGCGGCGTTCCGACGTCACGCTCCTCTATCACCTCAAGGCCGAGGCCAAGCCCTTCAGCACCACCGCGTTTCACGAAAACATCGGGATCACCCCCGGCCCCGATGAAGATTGGCGATGGTCGATCGTGGAAGCCAAGGGAATCCGGCCGTCGCAAGCGCAACCTGCGCCCGATTCGATGCTGGAGCCGCTGTTTGCCACTCCCTCACTGCTCGTGCCGGGCTCAAACCAGACGCAGTCAGCCGCGCCTCCAGTTCCGTACAAAGCGGCGCCAGACAAAGCGAGTCACGACCCGTCTCCAAGTGCGGTGCCAACCCCGCAGCCATAACCGGATGTCGGGCTATTTTTCCCCTTGACGCGCGCGCGAAAATCGCTCAATATGGCGTAGCACGACATGTCGCCGGAGGCCATATGGAATCCTTGCCGCTCACCGAACCGGTGCTCCTGATCCTGCTCAGCCTGGCGGATCAACCGCGACACGGGTATTCGATCCTGAAAGACGTGGAGGCAATGAGCGGCGGGCGCGTGCTGCTCTCGACCGGCACACTCTATGGCGCGCTGCGCCGCTTGCTCGACGACGGCTGGATTGAGCGCTTTGAGGAGCAGGAGAGCTCGCGAGGACGGCAGGCGTATCGCCTGACTGCGGGAGGAAGACGGAACCTGCAAGCCGAGGTGTCACGCATGAAGCAGTTGACTCATTTGGCGAGTTTGCGCGTGGCACGGAAGGAGACGTGACCGATGTTGATGCTTGCACTCTACCGACGCCTATTGTGGTTGTATCCCGCGTCTCACCGCCGCGAGTATGGCGAGGAGATGACGGCAGTTTTTCGCGAAGCACAGGCTGCGATCGAGAAGAAGGGTGCTGTGGCGCGGGCCTGCTTCTGGTTCCGCGAAATGGGAGGACTCGTACATGGCGCGATCGAGGAATACGCCCGTGCGCTGGCTGGTTCCGATTCCTGGGTGATGTTACCGACAAGGAGGTTCACGATGCATTCCGAATTTCGTTTTCCAAAGACGACAGCTGTACTGATGACCGTGATCTTGGCGGCGACCGTGCTCGCCATCGAAAAGGCCCGGGCGATTGCAGCGTCGTTGCCGCACATGAATCCGCCCGTCGGCCCGATTCAGCCGGAGCACTTCACGTTCCTGCAGCCCATGTTGCTGGGTTTTGTGGTTGCGTACGCGGCCGGGTTGGCCGGTTGGGCGATTCTGTTTGCGCTGAAACGCTCGGGGACGCACCGCTTGTCTGCGATGCAAGACGCGGCGGCCCGTGAGTAGCAGAGTCTAGGAGAGTCAAGCCGCTGCCGAGGAGCCGGTTGCGCGCCTCCGGAGCGCTCGCGCTTCAGCCGCGCGATATTTTTCGCGCCGACAGATGGGCTCCGGTCAACAGCAGCATTCCCGACAGGAACGCCCAGAACATCAGGCTGACCGAGATGGCGAACGGCCCATACACTTCCGCGAAATTCAGCCGAGGCAGGGCGAAGATGTAAACGTACTTCAGCAGCTCGGAGAGCAATCCCATGATCACCGCCGCTGGCAGAACCCCTTTGGCCGAGACCTTGCCGTTCGGCAACAGCCAGTAGATGAGGAAGAAGATCGCGATGCTGGCCATGATCGAAAAGACCTTCATGGTCAGGAACTGCACCACTTGCACATACCAGGCGCCGTAGCCGTGCAGCGCGCTCTTCACGACGGCAACATTTCCGGCTGTCAATCCCACCGAGAGCAGGGCCAGCGATCCGCAGGCAAACACGAGTCCGAGCGACATCAACTGATTTCCCAGGTACGAACGGTTGTTGCGAAATCCCCAGATGCGGTTCAGCGCCACTTCGAGCGGCATAAAAATTCCGGTGGAAGTAATCAGCAGCATGACCAGCGAAAATATTTGCGCCCGATGATGCGCGCCGACCAGCACATTCAGGTTCCGGATCACAAATTCCTGGCCGGTTGGAATATAGTCGCGCAACAGGCTCTCGATGACGTCGTACATAATCCGGGAATGAAAGACGTAGCGGATCAGCGTCATCAGCACCAGCAGGAACGGAAAGAAGGACAGGATGGCGTTTGCGGCGACGGAGAAGGCGAAGGTGTGCACCTCGGTCTGGAGCAGATAGCGGGCGGTCGAGCGCAACACGCCCTCGGCCGGAGCGGCCCGATACTCGGCCGCTCCCAGCTTGTCTGAAAGCGCGATGGGAGTGAGCGACGACACTGGTTTCTCAAATATTATCAAATACTTACGCGATTCCGTCGATGATCGCCGGTAAGATGCCCTTCGATCGATCCCGGAGTCACGTTGGTTATTGGCGTGTTCTCAACAACTTCGCTCTTGCCAACTGGAATCTTCCTGCTATTATCTTCTGCTCGTCATCCGGAGTCGGTTGGCGAGTGCGTAGCAGGTCGACGTTTCTGTGCCAGTAGTCCGATATCGCGCCTTCGTTTTCGCGGCTTCGCCGCATTTCGTCGCGGGCAACCGTTCGACGGGATGCAGGGGAGCCGTTTCTGTTGGTGCCGTATCAACCGCGCGGCGACGCCAGCAAAGTTCTTACCGTTGCTTCGAGGGGGTGTCCTGTATCGGGCCGCCGATGTCGAGTCTCCGATATCGAGTGTCCGGCATACCTGGGCAAACAGACAAGCGGCGGAAGAATAATTCTTCGAATGAGGCGAAAGGAGTTTCTTTGTGAGAGAGAAGGGTACTGTGAAGTGGTTCAACGGGGCGAAGGGATACGGATTCATCCAGCGCTCCACGGGCGAGGACGTGTTCGTGCATTTCTCGGCCATCCAGGAGAACGGTTACCGCTCGCTGAACGAAGGCGAGACCGTCGAGTTTGATCTGCTCAAAGGCCCGAAGGGCTTCCAGGCGGGCAACGTGGTGCGCGCGGCATAAACTTCTCCAACCAGTTCGCAAACCCTCTCGGATCGTCGAGAGGGTTTTTTATTGGAAGAAGTTCCCAGTTCCCGGTTCTCAGCGGAGCCAAGATGGATTTGGATTTTTCTGAGAACTGGGAGGCTGGCCCACCCGCCTGGACTTCATTTTTGGATGTTCACGGTTGAGATATTACCCGTTAGCTAACGTCCCC
>Ga0181505_10503540_pt1 | contig 39945 bp, 35 predicted proteins | sample PEATcosm2014_Bin_5_FD_127743 | JGI IMG/M metagenome (GOLD analysis project Ga0181505, IMG submission 127743) | Metatranscriptome of peatland microbial communities from MTU Mesocosm Facility, Houghton, MI, USA - PEATcosm2014_Bin05_30_metaT... | ecosystem: Environmental > Terrestrial > Soil >...
CCTCAGCGGGGTGAAGTTGACGGGCAGAATTCGCTCGTTCGACAAATATTCGGTGGTCTTGGAGACCAACAACCAGGAACAGTTGATCTTCAAGCACGCCATTTCCACGGTTGTGATGGCACGCGTAGTGCATTTGGATCGTCACGTCGACTCGCGACCGATCGTGGAAACCGCCGCTTCGGCGCAGGCCGTAAGCGCGGTGTCGGTGCCAGAGGATTAGCTTATTTCGCGCGCGCAGGAAACGAGCTCCGAAGCGAATCGTCGCTCCCGGCGAACCGTCCGGGACCATCCGGAACGGGCTTTTCTGGTGGGAGTAGAGTTCTCCTCGCGCACGGCGCAGAAGCCTCGTGCACAGCGACTACCAGAGACCGGCGACGCCGGCCTGGAGAAGCCTGCGTCGCATCCTCGACCTTCCGGCAGTATCCCGCCCGGCGCTCGCGTAGCGCGCGACGCGGCCTCGGCGTTTCTGCATGTTCCTGACCACGAGGACCGTGGCTTTTCCACTGAAGAGTCGATGGCGGAGCTGCGAGAACTCGCCACCAGCGCCGGTGCCGAAGTTGCCGGAGAGATGCTGCAACGCCGCCCCAGGCCCGATTCGGCGACGCTTATCGGCAGCGGTAAGCTGGAGGAGCTTAAGGGCGCAGTCGCTTCCACTGCGCCTGACCTCGTCATCTTCGATCACGAACTGTCGCCCTCGCAGCAGCGCAACCTGGAACGCGAACTCGACGCCCGCGTCCTCGACCGCACCCAGCTCATCCTCGACATTTTCGCGCGCCATGCCCGCACCCGCGAAGGTCAACTCCAAGTGGAGCTGGCTCAGCTGCAATACTTGCTCCCGCGATTAGCCGGGCGTGGCGTTGAGATGTCGCAACTGGGCGGCGGCATCGGGACCCGCGGTCCCGGTGAAACCCAGTTGGAAACCGATCGCCGCAAGATCAATCGCCGCATTCGCCATGTGCAGGAGCAACTGGAAAATGTCCGCCGCATTCGCGGGCAGCAGCGCAGGCGCCGCGAATCCGCACCTATCGCGACCGTCGCCCTCGTCGGCTACACTAATGCCGGCAAGTCGACGCTCTTCAATGCGCTGACCAACGCCGGCGTGCTGGAGAGCAAGCGCATGTTCGCCACCCTCGATCCCACATTGCGGCATGCCGTGCTCCCCTCCAAACGCGAAGTGCTGCTGTCTGACACTGTGGGATTCATCCGCAACCTGCCCCACACGCTGGTTTCCGCCTTTCGGGCAACGCTGGAAGAAGTGCAGCGCGCCTCGCTGCTATTGCATGTCTCCGACGTCACCAGTCCAACTGCGAGTGAGCAGCAGCTTCAAGTGGAGGAAGTCTTGCGCGAACTCGAGTCGCAGGACAAGCCTCGCCTCTATGTCATGAACAAGGCTGACCTGCTGCCCGAGAAGAAACGCGACAGCCTGCGCGACTCTGACAGTGTGGTACATGTTTCGGCGGCCAAGGGGACTGGCTTGGATAAACTGCTGGAGCTGATCGACGCCAAAATCTCCGAAGATCCGGTGCAGCGCGTGCGTCTGCACGTGCCGCAGTCTGAGGGGAAAGTGTTGGCCACGCTCGACGCCAAGTCGGTCGTCTTTTCGCGCGAGTATCGCGACGGCCATGTTGAACTGGACGTCCAGGCGCCGGAATCGGTACTGCGCAGGATGAAGGGTTTTGTACAGAAGTGACTGCAGGGGGCGCCGCGCCTCTAACCGGCTGAGTCACTGTCGTCGCGTCTTGAAGGGGCGCAGCTTCAGCTGCGCCGTTGCAGGCTCTCTATTTTGTCATCACGAGCCGACTTTAGTCGGCGAGGGATCTGCTTTTCCTACTCTCCCCGTAGCGCTCTAAGCCAGAACCCAGCACGCGATCCGCGTCACGTTCCAATTTTGCCCGGCATGCCGGAGTTGGCTAAACTCCCGCGCATGCTTCGGATGAATTCATACGTGACGAGATCTTTCCGGATGAGCCGTTCCGCATAGATTCGCCGGGCATTCAACGTCTCGGGGACATTCTTAATACCTTCGGGCGACTTGCTCATGACGATCTACACAACCCGCGTGCCCGTCCGCCTGCTCGTGGGCGTGGTAGCTCGAGCGCACCAGCGGCCCCGATTCCACATGACGGAATCCCATCTTCAGCGATTCTTCCTTCAGGAAACGGAATTCATCCGGCGGGTACAGCCGCGCCACCGGCAGGTGGTCTTTTGATGGCCGCAGATACTGGCCGATGGTGAGGATATCGACCTTGCGCTCCGCCAGGTCGCGAAACACTTCCAGCAACTCATCCGTGCTTTCGCCCAGGCCGGCCATCACGCCGGTCTTCGTCGGAATAGCAGGATTCAATTCCTTGGCGCGCTCCAGAAGTCGCAGCGTGCGCTCATAGCGTGCGCCCGAGCGCGCAACACGATACAGCCGCGGCACCGTCTCCGTGTTGTGATTCAGGATGTCAGGCTCGGCATCCATCACGATGCGCAGCGGCTCGTCTAATCCCTGAAAGTCCGGGATCAGCACTTCCACGCGGCATTCGGGAACGCGTCGCCGGATCTCGCGTATGGTATCGGCGAAGACGCGCGCTCCGCCAACATTGTCGTCATCACGATTCACGCTGGTGACGACCGCAAACTTCAGGCCCAGCTTCTCCACCGCTTCGGCCACGCGGCCAGGCTCTTCAAAATCGATAGGCTGCGGCCGTCCTTTGGGCACAGCGCAAAAACCGCAGCGCCGAGTGCACAGGTTGCCCAGCAACATAAACGTCGCGGTGCGATGGTTCCAGCACTCGCCAATGTTGGGACAGTGCGCCGACTCGCAAACCGTGTGCAAATCCAGCTTGCGCGCCAGCGTCTTCAGGTCGTGATAATTGTCGCCCATCGGCGCGCGCGCCTTCAGCCACTCCGGCTTGGGAGCGGGCTGGCGCGGGCCAATTTCGATCTGAATCAGTTCCGGAGCCGTAGCCATGCGATGGAACTATTGTATCGTGGGAGGAGATTGCCCTGCGCTTCTGTCTTATCGCCGTCATTGCGTCGCAGCGTCATCCGCCCGCTCCGCTTCTTCTTCCTGCGAGGCCGCAGCCGCGGGAGGCTTGCCATCCTTAATTTCTTGTTTCTTGGGCGAAGGCGGAACGTAGTAGAGGATCCGGTTGCAGTAAAAGCAGGTGACAAACTGTTGGTTGCTCGTCACGTCTTGAAACACCTGGGGACGCAGCCGCACGCGGCACGCCGAGCAACTCTCGTCCTCATAGACCGCAGCCATAACCGAGCCGCGCAGCTTCAGCACCCGGTCGTAATGATTCAAGGCTTCTTCGTCGACACCGGAGCGCAGCCGCTGGCGCTGGTCACTGAGTTCGGCAAGCTGTTTCTGGTCTGCGGCGGTCTGCTGGCGGGCGTGTTCTTTTTCTCGCTCGTTCTCGGCCGTGTCAGCCTTCAGCGTCGCCTCCGCCTGCTTCAGCGCCTCCTTGCGCGTGTCGGCGGTAACCATGATCTCCAGGACCTTGTCTTCCAGCTTGGCGATCTCGGCTTCAGCCTGCCCAATCTCGCTCAGCAGCGCCTTGTATTCCTGGTTGGTCTTGACCTTCAGCGATTGGTCGCGATACTTGCTGATCCTCTCCTGCTGGTCCTTGATGTCGGATTCGTGTTTGCGGCGGGCAGTTTCGTCGGCCTTGATCGCCGCCTGCGCGGCCTCGACCTTGGCCTTGGAGCCGGCCAGCTTGGCCTCGATCTGCGCCACTTCCTTGGGCAGGTACGCAATTTCCGCCCGTAGCGCAGCCATGCGCAAATCGACTTCTTGCAGCTTAATCAACGCTTGCAGGTTTGCATTCATCGTGACCGTTCGATTCTAGCATTCAGAAAGGAACAGCTCCCGTGGGAATCCCATTCTGGCTTAGAATCCCGGGGTTGAGATTTTTGCCTATTGCGAGCTTCGGCCACCGGCTTACCAGTCACCAAGATCTGTCCGTTCCTCAGCCGACAGGGAGGATTGACTTCACCACAGAGACACCGAGGCCCAGAGTTTTCTGAGTCAGGAGACGAGGCTACCAGCTACTGACTTCAGGCAAAGGAAGGCGTTCCTCCAGATTTTCCGGCTCTCTGTGTCTCCGTGCCTCCGTGGTGAACGATCACTTCCCCGGCGCCAGGGTCTCCAGGAAGTAGTCGTCGATCATGTGGAACAGGTGAGCACGGGCGGCGAAGCCGGCGATGCCGTGGGTCTTGCCGGGATACATCATCAGCCGGAACTGCTTGCCCGCATTGATCAGATTGTTGACCATCTGAATGGTGTTCTGCATGTGCACGTTGTCGTCGCTAGTGCCGTGCACCTCAAGCAGCTTGCCGTGCAGGTCGGCGGCAAAATTCACCGGCGAGCTATCTTTGTATCCCGCTCCGTTGTCCTTCGGCAGCCCCATGTAGCGCTCGGTGTAGATGGAGTCGTAGAGCAGCCAATTGCTCACGGGAGCAACCGACACTCCCGACTTGAACTGATCGCTGTGTTCCATGGCGTAGAGCGTGAAGGTTCCACCGTAGCTCCATCCCCAGAAGCCGACGCGGCTGCTGTCGAGCTGCGGGAACTGCTCCAGCGCCTGCTTGACGGCAGCGAGTTGGTCGCTTAACTCCACCGGGCCCAGATGATGCTTGATGGGCAGCGCGAAAGCCTTGCCTCGATTCGCCATGCCGCGATTGTCGACGTGCAGAACGGCGAAGCCCTGACGCGCCAGGATCTGGTCAAAGAGATCGTAGCCAATCCAGAAATCGCGAATCGTCTGCGCTCCCGGACCGCCATAGGGATTGACGATGAGCGGCGCTTTGCCGTTGGCGATCATGGGGCCACCCGGCGGCGGCAGCAGAATCTCGCCTTCCAGCGTGGTGGTGCCGTCGGCAGCTTTGAAGTCGACGAACTTCGGCGTAAGCAGGTTGTAAGCCTCGACGCTGTGCGGCTGCCAGAATGCGGTGCAGGCGCCGTCGACGCTGCACACCGACGTGCTGGGCGGGGTGGTCAGGGCGGAGAAGTTGTCGACGTAGTATTTCGCGTTCTTGGGATCGAAGTCGGCGAAGTGACTTCCGTCCTGCTTCGAGATGCGATGAAAGTTCTGCCCGTTCAGGCCGACAGCGAATTCGTTGCGCTGCCGCCAGTGGCCTTCGTTGGCCGAAAAATAAACGATGCTCTGCTGTGCGTCCACGGCATCGACGCTCTCGACCTCCCAGTCGCCATGGGTCAGCTGCGCTTCCATTTTGGCAGGGCCGCTCAGCGGATTCTGCTTGTCGAAGCGATAGAGATAGATGTGATTGTGGCCATCGCGCCAGCTGGTCCACAGGTATCCGTCGCCGGAATCCAACAGCTTGAAGTCGACTTCGGGGTGCATGTCGATCCAGGCGTCAGTGCTCTCGGTCATCATGAGCTGCGATTTGCCGTTGTCGACGTCGACGAAATAGAGATCGAGCCGGTCCTGAACGCGGTTGAGCGCCATGGCCCATAGCAGTCCGTTGCGCACCCAGCCAAAGCGAGGAATGAGCACGTTGGGATCGTTGGCCAGCGGGAGGGCACCGCCGCTGCTCGCAGTGATCCACTTGATTTTGCCGCCGTTGCTGCCTACCACCGCCAAACGCACGCCGGGATTGGGATCGCCAGGCTGGGGATATTTTTCCTGGTCGACGGTCGCGTGCGTGGGTATCCAGTCGGTGATGGGATACGTGGGCACGTCCTTCTCATCCATTTGCAGAAACACGAACTGCTTACCATTGGGCGACCAGAAATAATTGCTGCGCGAATAGAGCTCTTCCTCGTACACCCAGTCGACTTCGCCATTCAGCAGATTGTCGTTGCCATCCTTGGTGAGCTGGCGCTCGTCGTTACCGGTCGCATTGCGCACGTAGAGGTTGTGTTTCCGGACGTAGGAGATGCGGTCGCCATCGGGCGAGAACTTGGGATCAGCGCTTTCATCGCTGCTGGAGGTGAGTTGCACGGCCGTGCCGTTGTCCAGGCTATAAAGCCAAAGCTGACCCATGGAGTCGAAGAGCAGGTGTTTGGAGTCCGGCGCCCATTGATAGGCGGCGATGGAATAGCGCTGCGCTGCTTCTTTCTTGCGCTCGTCCTTGATGGCACTGGCGGGCGGAGCCAGCGACGCCAGCTTGCCGCTGGCCACCAGTACCGCCGACTTGCCGGTGGCAACATCGACGTAGTACAGCTCGCCGTGATCGCCGCCGTCGTCGCGCTGCACGAAGGAGACTTTGGCGCCGTCGGGACTCCACTGCACGTTCTCCAGCCCGCGGCCAAGAATGCCGCCCGGCTTGAACATTTCTTCAATGGTCAGCTGCTTCTCGCCTTGAGGAGCGGTTTGAGCGGACAGTAGACAAGAGCAAAACGCAACGAGGACGACGGCGGCGAAATGAGCTTTCACGGCAACTCCGGAGGATGAATTGACTGCGGGGAAAGTTTATCAGGGAGCGGGAATGGAGGTGAGGTAGTGCGGACCTTCGACTTCGGCGGCCGCCTCCGCTCCGGATGGCAGCAGTGCCTGCCCTGAGCGGAGCCGAAGGGTGGTCGAGCACCGGCCTGACTTGCCCTCACCCCGCCGTTTCTGTTTGAATCCAAGGGACTCATTCCACCCGGAGCGTTACTCTGGCGAACCAACTCTTCGCGTGCAAGTCCATTGACAAGCTGATCTCCGAATCGGAGGAGCCGGAACACCGGCTGAAGAAGACCCTGGGCCCGTGGTCGCTCACCGGACTCGGCATCGGCGCGGTCATTGGCTCCGGCATCTTCACTGTCGTGGGAACGGCCATCGCCGGTCAGAAATTCGACACCGCATCCATCCTGAACTGCCCGCTGGCGGATTACATCGTGCATCACACGGCAACGCTTGGCCGCCCCGGCGCAGGTCCGGCGCTGGCGCTATCGCTCATTCTGGTGGCAATCGTTTGCGCGTTCACCGGACTTTGCTATGCCGAGCTCGCCTCGATGATCCCCATCGCCGGCAGCGCCTACACCTACACCTACGCCACCATGGGCGAGCTGATCGCGTGGATCATCGGCTGGGACCTGATCCTGGAATACGCCGTCAGCAACATGGCCGTCAGCGTTGGCTTCGCTGCGCACATGGCCGCCACCTTCAACTGGTTTGGCTGGCATCCCGCGCTGCGGTGGATCACGCCCGCTTACCTACCCGGCGGCCTCACCGATCTGCAAAACAACACGCTGTACGCGCCCGGCTGGCACTTCGGCTTCAACATTCCTGCGTTTCTCATCGTGTTGCTGCTGACGGTAGTTCTGGTGCGGGGCATTCGCGAGTCCGCGGAGACCAACAACATCATGGTCCTGCTCAAAATCGCCGCCATCCTAGCCTTCGTCTTCGTTGGAATGCGCTTCATTCATCCCGCGAACTATCATCCTTTCGTGCCCGAAGGCTGGTCCGGCGTGCTGACCGGCGGCTCGATTATTTTCTTCACCTACATCGGATTCGATTCGGTTTCCACTGCCGCGGAAGAGGCCAAGAACCCGCAACGCGACATTCCCATCGGCATCATTGCCACGCTGGTTGTCTGTACGGTGCTCTATATCGCTGTAGCCGTGGTCCTCACCGGAATCGTGCCCTGGCATAACCTGATCGACGATGCTGCACCCGTGGTCAACAGCATGAGCATGCTGGCAGGAACAACGAAATCGGCGCTGCTGCACTGGACGGAACTGGCGGTGCTGTTCGGCGCGATGATGGGCATGATCTCGTCCCTGCTGGTGTTTCAGCTGGGACAGGCGCGGGTGTGGTTCTCCATGTCGCGCGACGGATTGCTGCCGAAGATGTTCAGCCGGGTGCATCCGCGTTTCCGCACCCCAGCGACCGCGACATGGATTGCCGGATTTCTGGTTGGCATTCCTGCGGGCATTCTCGATATCGGGACGCTGTCGGACCTGTCGAACATTGGGACGCTCTTCGCGTTCGTGCTGGTGTCGCTCGGCGTCATCATCCTGCGCTACAAGCAGCCCGATCGCCGTCGCGGCTTCCGCGCGCCCGGCGGCCTGGCAGCGCCGATCCTCAGCGTGGTGTTTTGCATACTGCTCATGGCAGGCCTGCCCATCCTGACGTGGTTGCGATTCTTCGCGTGGCTGATCATCGGGATGGCCGTATATTGGCTCTACAGCCGCCATCGCAGCGAATTCAGCCCACGGAATTCCGTGCCGCAGACAGCCTCGAAGCCGTGAACAACGATTTCATCCCCTCATTGCCCAAGGCCGAACTCCACCTGCACCTCGAAGGTTCGGTCGACCCTCCCACATTGTCAGAGTTAAGCCGCCGCCATCCCACTCCGCTCGAGACCACCAACAATCGCTACCGAAACATCGAGGAGAGCGGCCGTGTCTTCACTGAGGACGAGGCGCGCGAACTGTATCAGTACAAGCACTTCACCGGATTCATGTGGGCGTTCAAGGTAGTCACCGAACGGCTGCGCACCGCCGACGATTACGAGCTCGTGACCTATCGCATGATGCAGAAGCTGCACGCGCAAAATGTCCTTCATGCCGAGGTGTATATCTCGGCGGGAGTGGTGCAATGGCGAGGCCAGGAATTCGCTTCGCTGTTCGAGGGCGCCGAGCGCGGACGGCAACACGGCGAGCGCGACTTCGGAATCTCGCTCTACTGGATCCTCGATGCCGTTCGCCACTTTGGAGTGGATGAAGCGCAACGTGTCGTCGACGAGGCAATCAGACTGCAATCCCACAATGTGGTAGGCATCGGAATTGGCGGCGACGAACGCCGCGCTGGGCCTGAGCAGTTCCGTGACGTCTACGAACACGCTGCGAATCACGGTCTGCGGCTGACGGTCCACGCCGGCGAAACAGTTGGCCCGGACTCGATTTGGGCCGCACTACGTGAGTTGAAGCCCGATCGCATCGGACACGGCCTGCATGCCATCGACGATCCCGAGTTGGTGCGCTACCTGGCCGACAAACGGATTCCCGTCGAGGTCTGCATCACCAGCAACGTGATGACCGGCTGTTGCGGGGCAATCGAAGACCATCCGGTGCGAAGGCTGTTCGAAGCAGGCGTATTGGTAGTGTTGAATACCGACGACCCAGACATGTTCCGCACCACGCTGCAACACGAGTACGAGATTGCACGCGATTCATTCGGTTTCAGCGAGGGACAACTTCGCGAACTGGCGCGGAATTCCTTCCGGGCGTCGTTCCTTTCCGAGGAAAAGAAGCACCAATTGCTGGCCAGCTTCTAGAACAGCCTGACTCTTGATACATGGGGTGGAGCACCACTTCAGAGTTTGCGTGAGAACCGTGTCGTCCCCGGGGGACTCAGGTACTTTTCCCACTAAACCCAGCACTCCGCTTCCCACCCCAATTCGCGCAAAAGACGCGCGAATCGGGGGCCCCGGTTTCGCTACGTGCTGGGCTATCATGATTCCGCGCCTTCGGCGCTCTGGATTTTCGGGCTGCTTGCTCAACCACCAGGCGCGAAAGCTCAGTTCTTGTCGCTGCGTGATTCTGCAGGCCTGAAAGGCGTGCTCCACCCGTCAACGGTCCGGCTCTGTGCCCCTGTGTCTCCATGGTGAAAACGCTACTCCCCGGCGACAGTCATGCCGTTGATGCGCAGCGTGGGCGACGCAATCGAGCTGCGGAATTCCAGATCGTTGCCTATCTCGGAGATGTTGAAGAACATGTCCTTCAGATTGCCGGCGACGGTGATCTCTTCCACGGGAAACGCGAACTCACCGTTTTGTATCCACAGGCCGCTGGCGCCGCGCGAGAAGTCGCCCGTCACCAGGTTCACGCCGAAGCCGAGAAACTCCGTGACGAACAGGCCTTCCTTGATGTCGCCAATGATCTCTTGCGCGCTCTTTGTTCCCGGCCGCAGGGAAAAATTGCCCGGACCAATCCCCGGCGTTCCCGCGAGTCCGCGCGAGGCGTTGCCGGTAGTCTGCAGGCCGAGCTTCTTCGCGGTATAGGTATTCAGCAGATAAGACTTGAGCACGCCGTTCTCGACGACGACGGTCTTGCGGCTGGGCACGCCTTCCGAATCGAAGGGACTGGTGCCGAAGCCGCCGGGCATGGTGCCGTCGTCGACCACGTAAATGTTATCGCCCGCGATCTTCTCATTCAGCTTGCCGGTGAGGAACGATGCGCCGCGATAAATGGAGTCGCCGTTGACGGCTTCGAAGATGTGTCCCACCAGCGCCCCTGCGACTGTGTGCTCGAAGACGATAGGGACTTTCGCGGTCTTGACCTTGCGTGCGCCCAACCGCCGCAGGGTTCGTTTCGCGGCAATCCGGCCAACCTCCTCCGCCGACTCCAATTTCTTTAGCGAGTTTGCGACCGAGTACCAGTAGTCGCGCTGCATCGCTGAGCCCTCAATCTGGGCGATAGGTACCGCTGAAACCGAGCAGTAGGAGCGTTGATAATCGCCGATGAAACCGTGGGAGTTCGCCAGCACCTTGTAGCCGACGGCGGCATCGAAGCTTCCGCCTTCGGAGTTGGTGATACGCGGATCGGCTTCGAGCGCAGCTTTCTCGGCCCGGCGCGCGTAGTCGATGCGATCGGCGGTCGAAAGCGAGTAGACGTCGTCGTAGTAGAGATTGAGGTCGCCTTCCAGCTTGCCCAGTTGCGACGGTTCGGGAATTCCGGCGAATGGATCCTCGCTGGTAACTTTCGCCAGGACCAACGCTGAATCCACCAGTTGCTTGAGGCCGGCAGGGCTCAGATCGCTGGAGTGCGTGCTGGCGGCGCGCTGTCCGAAGAAGACGCGCACGCCGATACCCTTCGAACCTGATTCCTTCAGCGTCTCGACTTCGCCCAGGCGCACCACGGTGGAAAACTCACTGCCATCCATGGCAACCACTTCTGCGGCGGTGGCCCCGCCGACCATGGCGCGGCGGATAACATCGGTCGCGATGTCTTTCAGGTCGGTTGAGGTATTTTGCGCGTCTTTGGGTAGTTCTGCGGTAGAAGCATTCATACGATATTAAGTCCTGGTATGTCGTAGTCCTACATTGTAGGAGTTTGAGGATGCGGGTGTAACTGGATCTTGTGCCGCCCCTGAAGGGGCGCGGGAATCCAAGACACGCTTAAACGCTGGCCTAAAGGCCAGCCCTACCACCTACCCGCCGGTGCCGCCTACCGTCAGCCGGTCCACTTTCAGCGTCGGAATGCCAACGCCCACCGGTACGGACTGCCCGTCTTTGCCGCAGGTACCGACGCCCTCGTCGAGTTGCAGATCGCTGCCAACCATCGAGACTTTGGTCAGCACATCGGGCCCGTTGCCAATCAGCGTCGCATTCTTTAGCGGCGAAGTGACCTTGCCATCTTCGATCAGATACGCCTCAGAGGCGGAGAAAACAAACTTGCCGTTGGTGATGTCGACCTGCCCGCCACCGAAGTTCACCGCATACACGCCGTACTTGACGGAGCGAATGATGTCTTCCGGCGAATCCTGCCCGGCGAGCATGTACGTGTTCGTCATGCGGGGCATGGGAATGTGCTGGTAGCTCTCGCGGCGACCGTTGCCGGTGTTGGGAATACCCATCAGCCGCGACGACAGCTTGTCTGAGAGATATCCCTTCAGAATGCCTTTCTCGATCAGCACCGTGTTCTCGGTCGGATTGCCCTCGTCATCGACATTGAGCGAGCCGCGACGCCCCGGCATCGTTCCATTGTCCACCACGGTGCACTTATCGCTGGCCACGCGCCGTCCCAGCATCCCCGAAAACGCCGAGGTCTTCTTACGATTGAAGTCGGCTTCCAGGCCGTGCCCGATGGCCTCGTGCAGCAGAATTCCCGGCCATCCTGGACCGAGCACCACTTCCATCTCGCCCGCCGGCGCATCGCGTGCGTCCAACTGGATGATCGCCTGCCGCGCCGCTTCCTTCGCAAAGTGCTCCGGCGAGGCTTCGCCGTGGAAGTAGTCCAGCCACACACGGCCGCCACCGCCGGCGCTCCCGCGCGCCGAACCTGCGCTCTCAGATTTCGCAATGCAGAAGACGCTCATACGAGCCAGCGGCTGCGCGTCTTCCGCGAAGCTGCCGTCGGAGCCGATCACCAGAATCGTGCGCATCTCGTCGGCATAGCTCACGCGGACTTCGTGGATACGCGGATCGTAGTCGCGCGCCGCCTTGTCGGCACGCTGTACCAGCTCCACCTTGGCCAGCACATCCGCTTCGTCCGACGGCAATCGCACAGGGTAGAGATTGTGGGCAGGCTTGTCGGTAAGGCCGACGACCGGCTGCTTCGCCGGGCCGCTGGCAATCAGCGCCGCGGTGCGGGCGGCATGAAGGATTCGCTCCGGTGAGAGATCGTCGGTGTAAGCATAGCCAGTGCGTTCGCCCGATAGCACACGGACGCCGCAGCCGACGGAAATGCCCTGCGTGGCCGACTTCACCATGCTTTCGTCAAGCGAGACCGAAGTGGAAGTCTGATATTCAAAGTAGAGATCAGCGAAATCGCCGCCAGCCGACAGCGCCGCAGACAGGTACCGCTCGATGTCAGCTTGCGCCAGCCCGTAACGCGCGAAGAAAAAATTCTTGTCCATAGTCACTCTTGATTGGATGCTCGACGACGCGCAAAGACGCCGCGACTGCTACCGCTTAACGTTTTCGCAAGGAATAGAAAATGGTGGAATCCGCGGCTATATCCCGCGATGGTCAATTATCACACAGCGCTGTGTTTCCCGAGGCTGCGCGAGCGCAGTAAGTTCGCTAGACTCAGTTTGGAGAGATTCGTGCCAACGATAGCCATTTCCGCAGAATTGCTCTCTCGTCTATTGGAGCAGTTTCTGGCGGACGCGCCACAAGCCGTCGTCCGCGAAGACGGGCAGGTCCTGTTCGACTTCAACAGCGCACGATATTCGGTTTCCGGCGAAGGCAAGTGCGTTCTGCACATGTGGTCGGAGAAGCGCAACGCGGTGCGGCGAGTGGTTGACGCTGAAGTCGGGAACGGCATTTTGCGCTTGCAGGTTCTGCGCTTCGGACAATCGCAAACTAATCTGCTGGAGATTTGTGCTGATCGCGATTGGCGCACTGGGACCTCCAAGCGCGCGGCGCGGGTACGCTACCAGTCTCTTCTGGAGCGCGTGCTGCGCCGTGAGTACCCGGGATTCAAGCTGGACCAACTCAGCAGTAGCCCCGATCTGGAGCACTCGCTCAGTCCGGTTTACACGCGGGGCCTGCTGCGCGCGGGACAATCGGCGTTTACCGTTCTCGGGGTCAATGCGGAGGAGACGCAGTCGTGTGTGGATGCCGTGCTCACTTTTGGCATTCTCTGGATGGACTACCAACGGCAGCATCAGGGAGGGCGTGCACAGGTTGAAGGGCTGAAGCTGTTTCTGCCGCCGGGGCGTTCGGAGATTGTGCGGCAACGCGCGGCCAACCTGAATTGCGATGCCGCGAAGTGGCACCTCTACGAACTCGACGAGCGCTCAGAGATGTGCGAAGCCATTGACGCTGCCGACAGCGGCAACATCATCGCCCGGCTGACGCACGCGGTTGACCTGCAGGCGGCTCGGGCACGCTTCGCCACTTCCATCGCCCGCATTCATGCGCTGGCGCCGACAGCGGAGATCACGGTTGAGTCCGCATCAGAGATTATTTTTCGGCTCTATGGACTGGAGTTTGCTCGCGCCTGCCTGACGCCGGTCTCCGGCTCGTTCCGCAACAGCGAATCGATTGTTTTTGGCATTAGCCCAGCCGAGCAGGTGCTCGACGAGAGCAGCGAAGAACTGTTCCGCGAACTGGTGCAACGCATTTGCGAGCAGCGTAAGCCGGGCGGTTCGCACACCAACCTTTTCTTCCGCGTAGCGCCCGAGCGCTGGATGGAATGCCTCATCGCGCGGGATGTTCGCCGCCTCGATGAGCGGCTCGACGGCCGCTTTGTCTATTCGCAGGTCCCGGCCTTTGCCGCCATCGATCGCGCCATGCTCGATGTGCTGACTTGCACGCTGGATGGCCGCCTGGCCATCCTGGAGCTGAAAGCGAATGAGGACATCCATTTGCCGCTGCAGGGCTTGGACTATTGGGCGCGCGTGCGCTGGCATCAGCAGCACGGCGAGTTCACGCGCAACGGCTATTTTGCCGGACGCGATCTTTCCAGCGCTCCGCCACTGCTGTATCTGGTTGCTCCCGCCCTGCGCGTGCATCCTGCAACCGACGTCCTGCTGCGCTATGTTTCCCCGCGAGTGGAATGGACGCTGCTGCAGGTGGACGAGCACTGGCGTGAGGAGGTTCGAGTGGTACACCGCAAGCATCCTGCCCAAAGTGCGCTGACCTGTTCATGCTGACCTTCCCACTCTCCTCGGGTCAGCATCTTATACAATCGAGCTTCTCATGATGAATCGGATGATCGTTGCCAACCTCGTACACCGGCCGTTTCGCACCCTGATCAGCGTGGTCGCGGTAGCGGTTGAGGTCACATTGATCCTGCTGATTGTCGGCATCTTTCTCGGCATGCTGAACGACAGTAGCAGCCGGCAGGTGGGAATTGGCGCTGACATCATGGTGCAACCGCCGGGCTCGTCCTTGATTATGGGCGTGACCAGCGCACCGGTCTCGGTGAAAGTTGCCGGCAAGATAGGCCAACTGGCGCACGTCAACGCCGTGGCTCCCGTGGTCATGCAGGTTACGACGGCAGGAACGATCGAGATCCTCTACGGCATCGATCTGCAATCATTTGACGCGGTGAGCGGCGGGTTTCGCTACCTGTCCGGCGGGCCGTTTCAGGGTCCCTACGACATGATCATCGACGACCTGAAGGCCGCCTCCAAGCATCTCAAGGTCGGCGACACTCTGGAAACGCTCCATCATCCGTTCCGCATCTGTGGCATCGTCGAGCACGGCAAAGGCGCCCGCGAGTTCGTTCCCATCGCGACGCTCCAAGACCTGATGGGCGCGATCGGCAAGGCATCCATCTTCTACGTGAAGCTCGACGATCCGAACAATGCGGACGCAGTGGTCAAGGAGATCAAGAGCATTCCCGGCATGCAGGAATACGGCGTGCACTCGTTGAAGGAGTATTTCAGCCTGATGACCTCGGCCAGCATTCCTGGACTCAACACGGTAATCGATGTCGTGATTGGCATAGCCATGATCATCGGTTTCATCGTGATCTTCCAGGCAATGTACACGGCCGTAATGGAGCGCACGCGCGAAATCGGGATTCTGAAGTCGCTGGGCGCGGGCAAACTCTACATCGTGAACGTGGTGCTGCGAGAGACGCTGCTGATCGCGATTGGCGGCGTCATCCTGGGGATTGCATTCAGCTATGGCGCGCGCGCGGGCCTGAAGGCGAGATTCCAGACGCTGCCCGTGCTCATCACCTATGGCTGGCTGGTGAAGGCGGCGGTTATTGCGCTGATCGGATCGCTGCTGGGAGCGTTCTATCCAGCGATCAAGGCCGCGCAGAAGGACCCCATCGATGCGCTGGCGTATGAGTAGGGTGGAGCGCGCCTTTTGGGGCCGGCTCCTTATTCAATATTTCCATATCTATAGAGTCATGGAATTGTAATGACCATTGCGGGGCCTGGGAAGGCCCTAGGACTGACGAAAGGATGGCCGGAGGTTCCAGGGCCGTCTGGAGTGCTGGAGCCCGCCAGAACCACTCTAAATGCCAAATCCGGCGTTTTCCCGATCTGGAACCGGCTGCCGATCAGCGATTTTCTGATCCTGCGCTCATCGGCTGTACTGGTTCTGCTTCTTCTCGGCATGGCGCTCCAGGCCAAGCTGGATCAACCGATCCATAAGCTCGGGATAAGCGATGCCGGTGGCCGCCCACATCTTGGGATACATGCTGATCGAAGTGAAGCCGGGGATGGTGTTGATCTCGTTGACGTACATCTTTTTCGTGCGCGGGTCCATTAAGAAGTCGACACGCGCCATGCCGGCGCAGTCCACTGCCTGGAACGCAGCCACGGCGAGCCGCTGTACCTCCTTCTGCTTGGCCTTGCCGATTTTGGCCGGGATGATGGACTCCGAGCCTTCCACCAGATACTTGGCGCTGTAGTCGTAGAACTCCTTAATGGGCACGATCTCACCAGCCACGGACGCGATGGGCTTATCGTTGCCCAGGACGGAACACTCGATCTCGCGCGCCTTGCCGGTCTTGCCGCCGACGCCCTCTTCAATTACCAGCTTGCGATCGAAGCGCGCGGCCTCGTCCACGGCGGCAGCGAGTTCGCTGGAATCGTGGACCTTGCTGATGCCGACCGACGATCCCAGGTTCGCGGGCTTCACGAACACCGGATACTTCAGCGCGCTTTCAATCTGTTTGCGGGCCTTCTTTGGCTGCTCGCGCCAATCGCTGCGCAGAACGGTAACGTGCTTCACGATGGGCAGTCCGGCATTGCGGAAGAGACGCTTCATGACATCTTTGTCCATGCCGGCGGCGGAACCGAGCACGCCCGCGCCCACATAAGCAATGTCGGCCAACTCAAGCAGGCCCTGAATGGTGCCATCCTCGCCGAAGGTACCATGCAGCACCGGGAAGATAATGTCTACATCCACAGGGTTGACGCCGGCGCGGAGCTGATGAGCATCCGTTTCGAACGGCACAAGAGCAGAATGATTTTCCCCCGGCATGGGCGGCACCACGACGCCCTCGCCACGCGCCAGCACTGCCGCGGACGTGGTAGCCTCGGGATCGCCGGCGCGCAAGTGTCTCGGCTCGGGAGTGTCAGCCGACTTGCCTTGCAGCAGGCGTTCGGCATGTGCGGCAGTTACCCAGCGGCCTTCCCTGGTGATGCCGATGGGCACCACTTCGTATTTGCTCTTATCGATTGCGTTCAGGACCGAGGCCGCCGACAGCAGAGACACTTCATGTTCGCCGCTGCGCCCGCCAAACAGGACGCCCACCCGGAGTTTCTTCATGAATCGATCTTAACGCCGCAAATTTGTGTGAGTAGTGACGACTGATAGACATCCCGACTGCTCTTGGCCGGGGCGATCACTGCGAGCGGAGGCCGCGTTTGGAAACGTACATGGCCTTATCGGCAGCGGCACAGAGTTCCGTGGGGTCAGCACCATCATCCGGATAGAGGGCATAGCCTGCACTCACCCCCGTCCGCACCAGTTCCCCTTCGACGCTCAGGGGCAAAACCAATGCCGACTCCATGGCCGACGCCAGCGATTGTGCCCCCTCAGCAGTGGCAATTTCGCTAACGATGGTGAACTCGTCGCCTCCGCTTCGAGCCAGTGTATCGGAGGCACGCATGCGGCTGGAGAGCCTGGCCACTACCTGCTGCAGAACCGCGTCGCCAATGCGGTGTCCGAAGGTGTCATTGATTTCCTTGAAGTCGTCGAGGTCGAGCAGCAGGACGGCAACCTTGCAGCCGGTGCGGTCGGCACGGGCGAGAGCCTGCGTCAGTCGATCCTGCAGCAGACGCCGATTGGGTAATCCTGTGAGCTCGTCATGGTAGGCGAGATGCTCGGTGGCGTGGACTTGATCTTCCAGCAGCGTGACTATCATGCCGACAGCAACCAGGTATTTCGGTATGTTCCAGGTCTCGGACTCGACGCGGACCGATGGTGCGAACTTTGCCAGAAGTATGAGAGCAGGAAAGGTCAATCCCCAGGCGACGAAGCCGAAGACGGTGGACAGAACTCCGGCGGAGGGCCGGTTAAAACGGTACCAGTAGAGCCCGCCGGCAAAAAAGTTCAGGCTGGCAAGGATCAGGAGAACTCCATAATCCGGATGGCCTGAAGAAATGCTCCACCCTATTAGCGCCGCCAGACCAACCAATGACAAGCCGACACAGAGGACGTACGGCGTGATTTCCTGGTGCCAGCCCCATAGCAACAGCAACGCAGCAAGCAGTCCCAGCAAAACCACCGCGTAGTAGAAACCGTTGACGTTCAGTCCCCACAGCATGGCATTGGTATAGGCGAGAGCCGGAACGCCCAGCACCAAGGCAATCACCAACTGGCGCCGCCACGTGGTAGCCTGCGGCGCGACGGAGACTACAAAAGCGATACTGGCCATTACCATGGCGCACTGCCCAATCGCGCGCTCGATCTGGGCGACCCAGGCAATCCCGGACTGGGCGAATTCCACCACCGATCGCAGTAAGATGAACGCCCATCCCGTGAGCCAAAGATTCACGCGCTCCCCGGTTTGCTGGCGGCGTATGGCCGCAAAGACCGTGACCAGGATAGCCAGAGCGATCAGTGCGGGGAGGGCATTGAAATTCAAATACATGAATGGGGGCGCTCAACCAAAGACCTGGGCAAGAAGGCTGGCTGCCAAGGTTCCCCGATAGCCTAACATTCCGGTCTCGAAGTGCAATGGCCAGTTGGTCACCCGTAGTACGTTACCGATTCGAGAGGTGGATCGGCGTGGCTTCGTAGGAGTTCCAGGAGTTTCCTTTGACTAGAACTTATCTCATAAATCCCGCAGCGGCAGAGACCGAGGTGGCGCAGGGGCTAAAGCCCACGATTTGGCGACAGCTTTCGGCACAGCTGAAAGAGCCTGTCCTGAGCGCAGCCGAAGGGTGCCCTGACACAGAGCATTTATGAGATGGCTTCTAGTCTGCCTCGTGTTGCTGACGGCAGCGACTGATAACCACAGCTTAAAATGCTCCGCCGCCGCCGCCGCCAAACCCGCCGCCACTGAAGCCGCCGCCGCCAAAGCCACCGCCGCCAAAGCCTGAACCGGTGCTGCTGGCCCGGGGCGCGGTAACAAACGCCTGATGCGCATCCGAGGCCATGGCATGCATCGATCCTGCAAAGAAGATGGGATTGAATCCGACATACGGCGTGGGACCGACATACCAGCCCGGCGGATTCTGCACGATCCCCTCAAACTGCTTTGCCCAGCGATTCTCAATGCCCAGCGCCATGGCGTAGGGCAGAATCTTCTCGAAGGTGTCGGGTGGCATGCGCTTCAGCCGGTCGGCGTCAACTCGGGTGATGAATTCCTGCAAGCCGAGGACCTCCACTTTCGTCCGCACGCCTTTCAGCGACTTCGCCGGCATGATGCGTGCGAAGAGGACGACGATGATGAGCGCGATGATGCCGGCGGCAAACAGCAATCCAATGGAATCGAGGATGCTTCCCCAGCTCAGCAGTTGCAGGATGACAAATGGCAGCGCGGTAAGAACGACTCCCGCCAGTACATAGGCATGGGCCGAGTCGGGATCGACCGAGTACATCCCCTTGCTCTTAAGTTCAGCAAGAATGTCGCTCTTGATGCTGGGAATCGCGACATAAAACTTATTGCGCAGCTCCGACAGCCGAATCTGGGTTTCGCCGGCAGGAAACATGTGATTCAGCATCACGCGCTCGTGCGCTTCCAGCGTGGTCCACTCCGCTTCGGCCTTGAGGGAATGGAAGGTGTAATCGCGATGCGAGAACAGCAGCGCTTTCGACTCCGTCTCCTCGATCTTCAGATAGCCTTTGACGGCCAGGTCCACCAGGGTTGCGGTGATGTCGCGCGGATGCACACTGTCCTCAAGGAGCGCGCCGACTTCGGCAGGCGTCATGTCCTTCGGCGGCTCATACATGGGAGCGACGGAAGTGTCGGCTTTGGGATCGCGGCCCTTGGTCCACCAGAAGACGAACATCACGATCAACGCCCACAGCGGCAGCAGCACGCTGATATTGCTGCGGAGGAACCACAGAGCAAATGTGAGCTTGCTGGGCTCGGTGAGAATACCCTTGCTGATGTACACGTCGGCGGTGAGGCCCTCGCGCATCGAGAGCGGGCCGCTGCTCTCCACTTTGACGACGTTCCCGCTGACCACAATGGTAGCGTCCTGCGACTGCGAACCGTAGAGGCCGGTGAACGCTTGCGCCCGGAGATCGCGGGCAGCGCCTGTCGGAAAAACAATGATCGCCATGACACCGTCGATGGGCACCGGCCAGTCGTTGCCGGTCACGTTCCAGTAGAGTTCGTCGTGATCGTCGAACCAGCGCACTCCGTTCTTGACCGTATAGCTGATCTCGACAACGCTCTTTGTGTCGACGGCGTTGGGGATGTAGATCTTGAGATGACGATTGCCGTTCCACACGCTCGAGTCGTACTTCAGGTTCCCGCCCAGGCCATCGGTGACTCCGGTGACGGTGAGGAACAAGCTGTAGTTGGAGCCGTGCGGCCCGGGATACTCGATGGGAATATCGCGATAAATGCCGTGGTACACGCCGTCGAAATCGACCACCAGATGCTCGCGGACGGTCATGGTGCCGTCCTGCGCGACCGTGATGTTGTCGACAAAGCTGGTGACGTGCCAGTCGCGCGCAAGAGCGGGAGTAGCGAGGACGGCGCAGAGCAGGATCGTTGCGAGGATTCGGAAGTGGCACTTGGCAGTTAGCATTTAGCATTTAGCTTCGAGCTACGAGCCACTAGCTAGGAGCTTACTTTCCTCACAGAACTGCTGGTTGATTTCCGCATCGGCTTCGAACTCGCTCTGATCGATAAGGATCCTTTTCCGAGTTTTCAGCCGGCCACGGGTCATGAAATCGCTCGCGGCTCGTGGCTCGAAGCTCGCGGCTTCGTCAGAATTTCACCGCAACGGGCTCGCGCTGCGTCGGCTCCGTGATGTCGAAGAACTGCTTCTGTTGAACATGGAACATTCCCGCAACAATATTGCTGGGGAAGGTCTGGATCTTGGTGTTCAGGTCGCGCACTACCGCGTTGTAATAACGGCGCGCGTTCTGGATGGCATCTTCCAATCCGGTGAGCGAGCCCTGCAACGACTGGAACTGCTCGGAGGCTCGCAACTGCGGATAGGCTTCAGCCACTGCAAGCAAACCTCGCAAGGCGTAGGTCAACTGGCCTTCCGCCTCGCTCTTCTCCGCCGGAGTGCTGGCGGCCATGGCCGCGCTGCGAAACTTGGCCACGTTCTCGAACGTGCCCTTCTCGTGGGCGGCATAACCCTTCACGGTTTCGACCAGGTTGGGGATCAGGTCATAGCGCCGCTTCAGCTGCACATCAATGTCGGCCCAAGCATTGTCGGCGCGGACGCGCAATTGCACCAGGCTGTTGTAAATGCCGATCAGCGTGAACGCGATGATCGCCAGTATGACGATGATGACGATGAGACCAATCATTCTTCCTCCAAGCCGGCAAGAGGCTTTACCGGCGGGCGCAAATCCAGAACCGGGCGGAAAACAGCAGACGAGCGGAAGGTATCACACCGCGGAAGCGCGAAGCAACGCGACGCGTCCGGAAAGCCGCAGTTCGGGACAGGCGCGAGAAAGCTCCGGCAGGCGTAAAATAAGGGGTTGGCTGGCTGCCGCATCTCCCTGCATTGGCCGGCATCTATTACTAGTCATCCCATTTTGACCTAACTGAGAGGACGCACTTATGGCTAGCACTATGACTCCTGCGCGCGAAGGAACACGCATCGCCGCCAGCGTCAATAACGCCCGCATTCCAACCGATTTCAAGAACGAGCCCTCCATTGACTGGAGCAATCCCGACAACACGCGTCGCATGAGGGCCGCCATCGAGAAGGTCCGCACCGAACTTGGCCGCGAGTATGACCTGGTGATCGGCGGCCGGCGAGTGAAGACTGCCGAGAAGCCCGAGTCGCTCAATCCCGCCAAACCATCCGAGATCGTCGGAGTGCATCAGGCAGCCGGCGCTGCGGAAGTCGAGCCTGCGATGCAGGCGGCGCTGAAGGCCTTCGAAACCTGGAAGCACTCGACCGTTGAAGAGCGCACGAACCTGCTGTTCCGCGTCAGCCACCTGCTGCGCGAGCGCAAGTTCGAGCTGATGGCGTGGATGGTCTTCGAAGTCGGAAAGAACTGGCCCGAGGCGGATGGCGACATCGCGGAGCTGATCGACTTCTGCGACTTCTACGCGCTGGAAGCGCTGCGTCTGGCAAAGGCCGAGACTCCGGTGCAGTTGCCGGGCGAGCGCGACTGGCTGCGCTACATCCCGCTGGGCGTGGGCGCGGTGATTCCGCCGTGGAATTTTGCCGGCGCGATTATGGGCGGCATGACGATGGCATCGATCGTATGTGGCAACACGGTCATCCTGAAGCCGTCAGGCGACTCGCCGACCATCGCCGCGAAGTTCTTCGAAATCCTGGAAGAAGCTGGGCTGCCGGACGGCGTGGTCAACTTCTGTCCTGGCCACGGCAACAGCTTCGGCAATGCGATCGTTGAGCATCCCAAGACGCGCTACATCGCGTTCACGGGATCGAAGGAAGTGGGGTTGCACATTAACCAGCGCGCGGCCGTGCAGCAGCCGGGACAGCTCTGGATCAAACGCACAGTGCTGGAGATGGGCGGCAAGGACTCGATCGTGGTGGATGCCGATGCCGATCTGGACGCAGCGGTCGAGGGCGTGGCGAGTGCGGCGTTTGGCTTCAGCGGGCAGAAGTGCTCCGCGTGCTCGCGCGCCATCATCGACGAGCGCATCTATGACAAGTTCCTCCAGCAACTGAAGGAGCGAGTGGAGAAGATCACCGTAGGCGATCCGACACTGAACCCGAACATGGGCCCGGTGGTGAATGAGAAGTCGATGAAAACGATCCTGGGTTACATCCAGAGGGGTATCGCGGAAGGCGGGCGTCTGATTACCGGCGGCGAACGCGTTGGAAATGAGGGCTACTTCGTCCAGCCGACTGTGATCGCGGATGTCGATCCTATGGCGACCATCTCGCAGCAGGAGATTTTCGGGCCGGTGCTCGCGGTGATCAAGTCGCGCAGCTTCGAGCACGGCTTGCAGATTGCCAACAACACCGAGTTCGGACTGACCGGCGCGGTCTACACCAACTCGGACGACAAGATTGAAGCGGCCAAGCAGCAGTTCCACGTAGGCAACCTGTACATCAATCGCAAGTGCACGGGAGCGATGGTGGGCGCGCATCCTTTCGGCGGATTCAACATGTCGGGAACGGACTCGAAAGCGGGTGGCCCGGACTACCTGCTGCTGTTTACCCAGGCGAAGTCGATTGGCGAGAAGATTACCAAGTAGACATTTGGAGAGTGCGAGTGGAGAGTGCGAGGCCGGAGCAGAATGCTTCGGCCTTTTTTGTTTTGACGGAGTCCCTAACACAGAACACAGAATCGGATTTGCCGAGTCTAATCTATACTGTCGTCCCTCAGCCAGCCGAGTCCAGGCGATCAGAGTGAACGGCCCCATGACAAAGAACGAAACCAGCACGCAAGCCGCGACTATGTCGGAGGACATCCAGTTGGAACTGGTAACGGTGGTCGCCGTGCTCGATGGGATTACAAGCAGGAGATTCCCAGCCGCTGACGCTCCATAAAACAGAACGGGCAGGCGCCAGAATTCCAGCGGCAGTGATGGGGCCGCCCGCTTTCGCAGATAGATGGCGAATACCTGATAGATGACATAGATCGTGAGATACCAGCCGAAGAAATTGGTCGCGGGCACGCCGAAGTATGCCCCTCCATTCCTCCACCCCCCAGGCATGATCGATGTTGGTCCAGACCGGATCCATCGCAAGGTCCCAGGCCACCATGACGAAACTCGCCCCCACCGGCAGCAGAACCACTTGCCTGCCGGAAAGAGTTCTGGTTAGCGAGCCGAGGATTAGCAATCCGACGACCCATGACACGTACCCCATCCCGACGTACGCGAGGACCAGCAATGCAGGAAGCTGAAAAACCTTCGGTCCCATCAGGTCGGAAAAGTAATAACTCCCGAAGGGGAAGCCAGTCCTCAGGCTCAGGCTTTCAAAGAAAGCTCCGACCCCAAGGCACACCGCCATAAAGACAAGAATGCCGCGCGTGCGGTAGACAGTTCTTCCGTGGAGGAAAGCAAATGCTGCCGGAGGAAGTACGTGCAGCACAACGATCAGCAGAGTCGGCACCTTGCCCACAAATGGCTGAAGAATCCTTGCCGCCACGTAGAGAAGAAGCAGCAGGTACATTAGTCGCCTGGTGAGATTGCTGCTCTTGGCGGGTGTCAACATGGGAGCATTCTAAATACGCCAGCGCTGGGTGCTCCGTTATGTCAGCAGAATGTTATCGATCAATCGCGTCGTGCCAAAGTAGGCGGCGACGGACACCAGCGCTCCGCGCGTGACATCCGCGACTGGATCGAGCGTGTTCGGGTCCACGACGGCGAAGTAGTCCAGCCGCGCTGCCGGCTCTTCCGCGATGACCTGTTTGCCAACTTCGATCAGCCTTGCGGCATTGCGCTCGCCTTGGTCGGCCAGAGTCTGCACGCGCATGAGCGAGCGATGCAACGCCAGCGCCCGTTGACGCTGCTCCGGCGTGAGATACACATTGCGTGAGCTCATCGCCAGTCCATCCTTCTCGCGCACGATGGGACAAACGACGATCTCCACATCCATGTCGAGATCATGGACCAGCTTGCGAAGCACGGCCACTTGTGCCGCGTCTTTTTGGCCGAAGAAAGCGCAGTCGGGGCGGACAATCTCAAACAGCTTGGTGACGACGGTCGCGACGCCGCGAAAATGTCCGGGACGCGATGCGCCGTCCAGCTTGTTGCTCAACTCGTCGACCAGCACGTAAGTCAGCGCTCCGGCGGGATACATCTCATCGGCCGTGGGCAGGGAAAGCAGGTCGACGCCGAGCTGCTCCAGCATGGCGGCATCGCGCTCCAGCGGGCGCGGATACTTGGCGAGATCTTCCGTGGGAGCGAACTGCAGCGGGTTGACGAAGATGGAAACCGCCGTGATGTCGCAGCGCGCCTTGGCCGCGCGCACCAGCGAGAGGTGGCCTTCGTGCAGCGCCCCCATAGTCGGAACAAAGCCCAACGTCTTGCCGCTGCGCGTGACCTGGCGGCAAGCAGCCTTCATTTCGGCGATGGTCGGAATGCGCTTCACGAGGCTAAAGATGTTTAAGCGGGTGGAAGCGCCGGGCTTTAGCCCGGCGAAATGTGAGGCCATCAAAATGGCTTCAGCCATGATGCCCGGGCTGAAGCCCAGGCCGGAAATACAGCCTGTGCGGCACGGCTAAAGCCGTGCCCTTCCACCAATCTTCAATCGTGCGGCGCCTTTGACGGCGGCTTGTTGCCCGGGGGAGCCGGCTGCGTTGGCGCGCTCTCGTCGCTGTCGCCCGCGGGCGGTTCGGGCTGCGGCAGGGTCCAGCTATCCAGCACGCCCTTCAGCACCGGCTCCAGCCGCGCCAAGTCCAGCGGCGCACACTTCAAGGCTACGGAGTAGATTTCGTTCTCCGGCCCCTGAATGAAAATCATCTCCTCAACCCAGTCGTGGCCGGTCGCCTTTTCGCGATACCGTGCCTTCAACATCTGTGCAGGCTCGTGGTCGACCGTCCGCTCCTGGCGTTGCAAGGTGACGAAATTCTGCCCGGCTTCACGCATCGCAGTCATGGCCTGCTCGATGATGCCATTCAGCCCCGGGCCTTCTTCATCGCCTTCCGGCGAGGGCGCGACCATTGCCACCGTGATCGCGTACCACAGCGCCCGGTCTTCCTTCTGCGGCGGCGCGACGACCACTCCATTGCCGGCAAAGACCTCGCCCAGCATCATCCAGGAACTTGGGTACTTGAAGCAGAAGCCGGCATTGGGCTGGCAGTATCGTTTCCAGGGAACAACAGGCTTGTGCGCGGGAGCAGCAGCCTGACCTGCCACAACCGAGGCCAGTCCCAACGCCGTCGCAATCAACCAACCAGCACGCAATGCAAACCGCATGGCTCTAGACTTGCACAGCGCGCTTGCGTTCGGCAATGGTCTGGAGCGCGGCTAGCGTCTCCTTGGGCAAGTGGTACGACTCGGCGTCGGAGGGATATCCGCCCGACTTCACATCGTCCTTGAACGCCAGCACCGCGTTGCTGATGACCGAGCCCACGTCGGCGTAGCGGCGGACGAACTTCGCCGGCGGCGAGAATGTGAGGCCCAGCAGATCGTGGAAGACCAGCACCTGGCCATCGCACTCCGGACCCGCGCCAATGCCGATGGTCGGAATCTCCAGCTCGCGCGTGATCAGCGCCGCCACTTCGCGGGGAATGCCTTCCAGCACCACGCAGCAAGCGCCGGTGCGCTCCAGCGCGAGCGCGTCGTGCATGAGTTGCTCGACGGCTTGCAGCGTCTTGCCCTGAACCTTGTAGCCGCCCATGGCGTGCACCGACTGCGGCGTCAGGCCGATGTGTCCGACGACGGGAATCTCGGCCTCGACCATGCGCTCGACCAGGTGCGCCCGCTTCTCGCCGCCTTCGATCTTCACCGCCTCGGCGCCGGCCTCTTTAATGAAGCGCGCGGCGTTGCGCAGCGATTCGCGCTGGCTGAGGTGATAGGAGGCGAACGGCATGTCGGCGACTAGGAAGGCGCGCTTGACGCCGCGGCGCACGGCGCGCGTGTGATGCAGCATCTCGCGCATCGTCACCGGCAAAGTGTTTTCGTAGCCCAGCATTACCTGGGCCAGCGAGTCGCCGACCAGAACGATGTCGATGCCGGCCTCATCCACCAGGCGCGCGCTGGCGTAGTCATACGCGGTGAGACAGGTGATGATTTCCTGACGTTGTTTTTTCTCGAGAAGGGTGGAAACAGTGATCTTGGCGCGGAAGTCGCCGGTGGTAATACTCACGATGTCCTCCAGTGCAGTTCCGCGTTCGCGGATACCGCCTGATTGGCCTCGTCACAAGGGGTTGTGATCCCCGAGGGGGAGACGATTGAATTCTATACCCTGCGGCGGGCCGGTCAATCACTATTTAGATGTAGGCGGCGAAGGCGGCGATGAAATCTGCGAGGTTTCCGCTGCCGCGCAGCTATGGTCGTGGACGATGCGCCAGCCTTCGGGAAACTTGCGGAAGATGAGGGTGAAGACGCCGTGGGGCTGCTTGCCGTCGGGCATTACTAGATGGAACTGCCCGCGAACGAAGGCTGCGTCGGAGCTGAGGGGGTCCACGCGCAAATCGCTGAACGAAAGCGTGCCCATTGAGTGGCCAGCGGATTGGTAATTGCGCCGGTAGCGCTCCAGCGTCGGCTCCCATCCCTTAGTTTCGGTGGCTCCGGAAAAGAAGGTGAGCTCCGGAGATTTCCAGTAGCCAGCCATGAACGCATCCAGGTCATGATGGTTCCACGCGTCCACCTGCGCCTGCAGAACGGCGCGGACGGCTGCGTCAATGCTGGGAGAGTTTTGATTCTGGGCCGATGCGAACGCGGTCGCAAGCAAAAGAATCACCGATGCCAATTTCATGCCAACCTCCGGACGCAAGTGTAACGGAGGCTGCAGGGAAAACACCGATTGCGGCGCATTTAAGCGGGTTCAGGCGGGACGCTTGACGGTCGGCGGCTGTTTCCACGGACGCTTGGGACGTTCTGCCTGCGGCAGGTCACGATCGCGCACGCGATCGTACATATAGGTTTCGCTGACGGTTCCCAGGCCCTCATTGTAGAGACTGATGCCTCCGGTGCCTTCCTTCAGCTCTTCGGAGAAATCATGTAGTGCCTTCAGGTGGTCGGCCGTAGCGGGATAGACAGCCTTGCTGGTCTGCAAGACTTTCTGGTAACCGTAGTCCACCAGCTTGGAGATTTCGCCGTTGATGAGATAGCCCGGATAAGCGAAGATCTTCACGCTGCCGTCATCGGCACGCTCGATCGCCGCGGAACAATGATACTTTTTCAGAAATACACGACCGCTGGTGCCGGGAGCTTCCAGCACGTCGAAGCCGTGGTCGCGAAACCATGCGACAGCTTCTTCAAACGAAATCGTTTTAACTTTCTTGGCCATTCCAGTAGCAAGTCCTCACGTGGTCCGCGTACGTTGCCGCGAACTCACACTGTCGCACATTGCGAGCGCCCACCGCAACTCGCGATGCAGTAGAAATCCGGTGAAACGATCCCGGTCGCGCGCACCCGCGGCTCATTTGGGCCAGCGTGCCAAGGTGTAATCGACGGCTTCCTGCACGTTGAGTTCGCGGGTGCTCACGCCAGTCCGAACATAGAGCTTGGGAGCGTCGCCCTCTTTCAGATAGACCGGCCGCGGAGTTGGAGCGACCATAACGCGGCACACTTCGTTGTTGTCGACGGAATGGAAGACAATCTGCACCTGATGACACGCGTCGGCGCCGAGCTTGGTTGCGACCGCCGTCATCAATGCCTGCTCGAAGCCGTCGCGATCCTGTTTCTTCAGCGTCTTGTAGTCATGATCGAGGCCGACGACGGCGCCATCGTCAGCCACGCCGATGAGCAGGGTTCCACCATTGCCGTTCATGTAGCCGGCGAGGGTCTTCATCACGACCGCTTCCAGCGCGCGATTGACTTTGTTCTCGCGCAGGTCCCAACGAAACGACGATTTGAATTCCAGCTGCGCGCGCTCGCCTTGCGCGATGAAAGTTTGCAGGTCACTCTCGAGGGCAGCACTCAACTGCTCGATCCGCTGCGAGCGCCGCTGCATGCTGGAGTACAAGCCTGCGCCGCACACGCTCAGGATCATACCGACGATGGCATAGAACGCGGTCTTCTCCGGCGTCTGGCCTTTGATGGAACGATGCAGTTGGGTAAGAGCAAAGTCAGCGGCGGTGGAATTTCCCGGCTGGTATTCGTAGTAATAAACGAACTCGTTGGTGGGGTAGAGGACGAAGATGCCGACGGCAGCACCCAGCAGCAGGGCGACGGCGAAAATGCGCAGCCGCGAACGGAGTTTCCAGGAAAGCTGCATCGGGTTCGGCATCGCGGCTAGCTTCTCCAATGCAAGGTTACCGGGCCGTTCATGGGATGGCGCATGGGCTTGCCGCTGGCCTGCGATTCCAGCCGCGCCTGCTTCAACTCGAAATACCACTTGGCAGGACGGTCGGCATCGTCGATCAACATGAGCGACGGGTTGTACTTCAGCCCTTCGGCCTGTTGGATCATGGTGACCTGGTCCTGCCCGACGAAACGGCGGCCGAAGGCCTTCGCGATGGGGGTGAGAAAGGGCACATTGAGGAAGACGTTCCACGCCGCACAGACATCGATGCGGCAATCGTTGTCGATGGTCGGCGTGACCGTCGTCAGGCTGGCAAACCACTTCTCGCCGCAGCGGATGATCTCATAGCGCCGGTTCGGCAGAACGAAATCGATGGTCGTGGTGATCGGCTGGCCATAGACGCCCAGCAGTTTATACGGCGCGCTGTTGGCTGACGGCTGATGCGCGATCATGCGAAAGCCGCCTTCGATGGGTTCGAAACGCTTTTCCTTTTCGTGAATGCTGGCCCGCGAACGCCACCACCACGACTGATGAACAAACGGGCCGTGGGCCGGATCCATCAATCCGATGATGCCGTGATCGATGTTGCAGGGCAGGTCCGCAGTGAGATAGGCCGAGCGAAAGCGCTGGCTGAACTTCGGTACTTCGGGGACAGGCGGCAGGAGCGGCAGGTCTTCTGGCCGTAATTTCCCTCTCCCACTCTGTGGGACATAAACCCAGAGGTGTCCGTCGCGCTCTTCGCAGGGAAAGGCGGTCGCATAGATTTTGCAGGGATCGAGCGAATCACGCTGGGTGAGCGACGGTATCTGGCGGCATTGGCCGGAGACCGGCTCGAATGCCCAGCCGTGGTACTTGCAGGTCACCTGCTGGCCGTCGAACCATCCATAAGAAAGCGGAATGCCGCGATGGGGACAGGAATCGCGCATGGCAAAGTAGCTGCCGCTGGCGGTGCGGCCAAGGACAAGCGGAATGCCGAGCAGCATGGCCTTCGCCATCTGCCGGCCGGAAATCTCCGAGGCGCGCATCGCCGGATACCAGTCGTCGTAAATCAACGTGGTGGTTGGGCCGGATGCCGCGCGAGTGACTTCGCTAGTCATGGTTTGAAAAGCCATACTAACGCAGACTGTGATCTGATGTGATGTGAATACGAAGGGCCGTCCCTACGGGACTCGGTTACTTTTTCCACCCTACCCAGGACTCCGCTTCCCACCCCAATTCGCGCAAAAGAGGCGCGAATCGGGGGCGCCGGTTTCGCTGCATCCTGGGCTAGCTGCACTTCCACCCCTTCGGGGTTCTATTTTCGTGAGTCATACTCCACCGCGAAGATCAAACGTAGTTCTCACGCAGGCTCTTCGGCCCTGGGCTAACGGCAATCCCATCCCTCCTCCACCCCGATTCGCGCAAAGGCGGCGCGATCCGCGGGCCACGGATTCGGGGTTCTATTTCGTGCGTCGTAGGCCACTGGCGACGAGTTAGACTTTCGTTCTTCCACGGGCCCTGTTCCATCCCGAAATCCATGCCCCGCCCAGCAGCAGCACAACGGGATAACATTCCAGTGTATAGCGCGGCTCGGGATTGGGAAGTGTGCCCAGAAACGCCGAGCGCAGCAGAACAAACAGCAACATCATCCCGAGATATCGCGGACGCGGACCGCGCACAATTCCCATCACCGCCGCGAAGATAAACAGCAAATTTAGCGCGCCCCAGAATGTGGCGATCAGCGAGGATTGGATGTCGCTGGTGTAGCCCCACCAGCGCGAGTCCAAGGGGAGCATCTCCGTGCGGGGACGCAGCCACATGTCGGCGGCGCGCAACGCCGGCAGCCAAACGTAGTAGCGCAATGGATTGCGGCGGACGCGCTCGTTGGCCAACGCCGTTAGCTGCGCGTTCAGCTCAGGATTGATCACCAGCGTCCTGGCATAGACATCGAAGATTGCCTGGGTCTTCACCCGTTCCGCTGGACTGTCAAAGGCCCGCGACGGCAGCACGCCGAGGTCAACCTTGTCGTCCGGAACCTGCCAGTAAACCTCTTCCGTGGAAACGTAGTCAGCCGCCCACGTGCGCACCCACTTTTCAAAGCCGTCGGAAGAAAACTCATCGGGGTCGCTGGCCGACTCCGGGACTAGCGGCTGGAAGCGATGGAAGTCGCGCCAGTTGCGGAGCGTCCAGGGAACAAGCGGCGCCAGCGAGATCGCCAGCACCAGGACTCCTGCCCAGAAAAGCCGAGCGCGTTCCAGCGGCCGTCGGGACAATCGGAAAAACAGATAGAGTCCGAGCGCGATCAGCAGAATGCCGCCATCGGGCCTCAGCAAAATGCCGCAAGCGATCGCGACGCCGCACCATGTCCACGGGAACCAGGCATCCCGGCCCTCGTCCGACGCGTTGAAGCCCGCGGCTGCTGCGTCGAGCGCCACCGCGACGAAGAAAATGCTCAGCGTCTCGGTGAGAGGCGCGACCGTGTAATTGGCGGTGAAAGGGCAAAGCGCGGCCAACAGGAACGCAAAGCGCGCTGCCCGTTCTCCGGGGTCCCCAACAAGCGCCCAGTGTTGATCTTTTTCGATCGCAGCCAGCATTGGACTGATCGGGGATGAACTTGCGCTTGCTGGGGTGGCGGATACGGCTCGCCGCGCCAGGTCGGAGATGAAAAAGCAGCTCGCGACGTCGATGACGATCTGCACCAGCAGCACTGCGTTGTAATGTTCGCGGCCAAAGAGCGCAAAACATGCGGCGAGGAACGCCGGATATCCCGGCAGGCGGATCAAGGTAGGACGTACTCCATTGGAGTGAGTGAGGCCGAAGATGCCGCGGTCGAGCCAGTTCTTGGCGATGTCGCCGTAGATCAGCGAGTCGCCGGTGACGTGCGGGAACTTGAAGTAGAAGACCAGCCGCAAAGCAAACGCGGCCAGCGTAAACAGGAGGAAGAATCTCCGGGCATCGCGAACCATTTTCCAGAACGGAGGCGGGGCGGTGTTCAGCGAGTTGCCGGCCGGCGAGCGCACGTGGCGAATATAGCACTCGGCGGCGAGGCACAGGATTGTTCTTGACAATCACTTGTGCCGGAGTAATATCGTGCGCATCTTTCCAACTTCAAGGATCGAGGTGGGCGTCGGGCTGGTAAAGCTCGACGCCCGAGTTCCCGTCGCCACTTAAGCGCAGCGGCCATACTGCGTGGTTGACCGGTAGTCATCGACAAAAACATTTTGCGGATAGCGAATTCTCCGGCACGCTAACCGGCCAGAGGAGGCACGGACATGGGCAACGGACTGCTTGGATCCAGCACTCTCGAGGTCTTGATTGGCCTCATCTTCGTTTACCTGCTGCTGGCTATCATCTGCACCACGCTGAATGAGTGGATCGCGGGGATCTTCAAAACGCGAGCCGGCACGTTGAAGCACGCGATCGTCCAGTTGCTGGACCAACAGGGAGGGACGCAAGATTCGGCCGACCGCAATTGGTTCCTGCAACAGTTCTATGCCCATCCGCTGATTGAGGGCATGTCCGGGCCGCGCAAGACAGAGCTTCCTGCGTACCTTTCCGCGCGCACCTTTGCCACCGCGGTGATGGACATTGCGACTCCACAGAAGCCAGGGGTCATCACCTTCGCCGACCTCGAAACCGGTATCAACAATCTTCCCGCGGGCGACGTGAAGACCACGCTGCTGGCGGTGATTCAAACTTCGAACAACAATCTGCTTCAGGCGCAGAAAAACATTGAGGCCTGGTTCAACGACACCATGGACCGCGTTTCCGGCTGGTACAAACGCACCACCCAGATATGGACGGTGGTTATTGCTGCCGTCCTGGTGCTTTGCGCCAATGCCGACACGCTGCAAATCGCAAGAACGCTGTGGACCGATCCCACGCTGCGCGCCGAACTGGTGGAACAGGCCAAGAGTCGCGCCGCTCAGACTCCGGCCCCAGCGGGCGGCAATGTTCCGTCTGCCGCAAACCAGCCGGCAACACAAGGTGAGTTGGACGAGCTGGGACAGGTCGTGGGATGGAGCCACCAACCACCCGCCACCAAGGGCCAGTGGGCCGACCACATTCTGGGCTGGATCCTGAGCATCGTGGCTGTGTCCCTGGGCGCGCCGTTCTGGTTCGACCTCCTGAACAAGTTCATGAGGATCCGCAATGGCGGGGATGCACCTGAAGAAACAACACCTTCCGTGCCTCAGCCAGCAGCGGGTTAGGCGGGTCCGTGAGGCCGAGCCGGCCATGATTGTGGCTAAAATACAACAACCGGGGCCAGTCTCCATCCTGTAATCTATGAAATACGCTGCTGTTCGTCTCTCTTATTTATTGATCTACGAACGTACAATTCGCAAGCCCACAGAATGCAACGGCGTTGGTCTCCACAGCGGGGCCCCGGTTCGCCTGCGTATATTGCCCGCTCCGGCCGGGACCGGCATCGTTTTTCGCCGCGTCGATCTCGACGGCTACGTGGTCGAGGCCATCAGCCGCAACGTTGCCAAGGTCAGTTACGCCACCAGCTTGATGAAGAAGGGCGTCTTCATCTCCACCACCGAACACCTGCTGTCGGCCTTCATCGGCATGGGCGTCGACAACGCCATCGTCGAGCTCGACAACCTCGAGGTCCCCATCCTGGACGGCAGCGCGCAGCCGTTCATCGAGATGATCACCGAAGCCGGTCTCCGTCAGCAGCGGCGCAAGCGCGTCTACCTCAAGATCCTGCGTCCCTACGAACTGCACGAGGGCGAGAAATTCATCGGCGTCTATCCCGCCGAGCGCTACTCGGTCAGCTACGCCATCGATTTTCCTCACCCGCTGATTGGCAGCGAGCGCTTCCAGGTTGAGCTCTCCAACGGCAGCTACGTGGAACACATTGCCGCGGCCCGCACCTTCGGCTTCCTCGAGCAGCAGAGCGCGATGCTGAACATGGGCCTCATCCGCGGCGCATCGCGCGACAACTGCGTTGTCCTCACGCGCGACGGCATCGACAATCCGCCGCTACGCTTCCCCGACGAGTTCGTCCGCCACAAAGTGCTCGACCTCATCGGCGACCTCGCGCTCTTCGGCAAGCGCATTCTGGGCTACGTCAAGGCTGACCGCGCCGGACACGCGCTGCACACCGCTATCGTCTCCCGCATTCTGCGCGACCAAAGCTACGCCGAGGAGATCACGCTCAGCGAAGCCGCGGTTGCGGATTGGCCCGAAGAACATCTCGCCGTCGCCGACTAGCAAACTCAAACTTCACTGATATTGGGAGACTTGAAGGGGCGCAGCTTCAGCTGCGCCAGCATGGGCTTCCATTACTTAGAATTGTCATCACGAGGAGGCCTTCAGGCCGACGAGGGATCTGCTTTTCTAGCGGCTTGCGGCGCAAGGTCCCGTCCTAAAAAAGGACACGGATGGGCCAGCCGCGATCGATACTTAGAAGATTCCCTCTTTCTGCAGATCCTGAACCACCACTTGGACCACCGCATTGATGGCTTTGTCCACTTTCTTGGGATCGGGATTGAAGGTCTCGCTGATGCCCGTCCACACAAATTCCCCTTCCGGCGTAGAGGTGCCGTATAGATTCGTTTCGACGCGTACGGTCCTGTCCTCGCGAAGATAATCGGGAGAATACACGCGCGGGTACACTGCGCCGTAGTAGCCATAGAACGAGTTGTAATAGGGATAAGGAACGGTGTAGACCTGGCCGGGGATATAGGTGACTTCGCTCGTCACGCCCACGAGGCGCGAGGTTATGACAGCGTCGATGTTGTGCTCCTTGATCTGCTCCCTCAAGTAGTCGGGAATCATCTTCGCCGACTTCGGCCGCAGCAGGATGTTATGGCCCGGAATGGCGTGGACGCCCTGTCGCTTGAGCGCGTTAGCCATCGCATCTTCAAAGTCGTCGCGAATGGCCGGGTCGTTGCTCATGCCGATGACCAGCACTCGCTGGAAGCGCTGCCCGGCATAATTGGGACTCTTCACGCTGGCCACCAGCTTGGTGCTCTTGCAATTGCCCAGCGCCGCAGTGGCCAGCAAGAACGCGGTTATCGTCACCAATCGTCTCAAATGGTTTCTCCTGCTCCCGAATGAGAGTATCACCAGGGTTGGTTTTCAGGAGCCGCGAGTCTGCGAGCTTGGGTTTCCGGCCGCTCTGAGCACGGCTACTTTCGATTCCGCGGCGAACTTTTCTGTAATCGTCGTGCGAGGGGATAGCCGATCTTCGACAGAAACTGGTGGGGGCGCGAGAACGCGAGGATGTCGTACCAGACCTCGTCCTTGTGCCGATCCCATTCCACTGTGAAGCGCTCTTCGCCCGACTCGGCGTGGTCTTCGAGCGTTCCGTAGACAAAGCCGTAGCGTTGTATCGGTACGTGCTCGTGAATCGTGCCGACGATGCGGCAGGCGTTGACGAAGTACACGTTGCACCAGCGTGCGATGACCGCAACGTTTTCGTCAGTGCGAATCGGGGGTGCGGAGGGATGGATGCGAACCCATCCGAGGTCGAACATCTTCCAGTCGCGCACGGCCAATGCTGCCTGATGAAAAAGGGCCTCACCTTTCCCCAGCAGGACGCGGTTGTGGTCGACATTGTAGGAGCTTGGGGCTTCCTTCAGGGTCGCACCGACCTCGGCGTAGGAGAAGCGCGATTTGGCGGCGCCGGCGAGAAAGTTGTCAAGTTGAACGTCCGACGGAGACGAGAACAGCAGCATCCAGAGATACTAGACGATTTGGTCTCACGTAAGCCGAGGGAAGCCTTGTGTGGGCACCCCGGGGTACCCACAGTTATGCGGTTCCTACGCGGCCGCGACATGTCGCGTGTCCGGCGGCGCTCACTTGCTCACCAGTAAGGCCGGTAGACCCCTTTTATGATGACAGGGCGGACGCAGTGTGACGGTGGCGCTCCGGGATCCACGCGGCAAACGCGCACGTCTAAGTACATGTAGTCGCCGTCAATGAACCGCGCGCCTGTGCCTCCGGCCCCAAATATCTTGGAATAAAGCGGCTGGCTTTCGAACTCCTGGTTCGTAAGCTTGTGACCTTTCTCGCCGACTTCAGCAATATTAACGCCCAGGTAACTTGGCCACTCCAATGCGGGCGACATGGCGAACAACTGAGTCTCCCGCGGAGGGACCGTGGTAACCTTTTCCGAAGGAGCCTGCGGTTTGATGTCGCCCGGTCGTACTTGCTCAACAAGGTATGCTCCCAAGTCCTGAAAAGTCGTGCAGTGCGGCGTTGCACCCCAGCATGCGTTGCGAATGACGCGATACAGCCTCTCCCCATCGCGAACATACACGTAGCGGCTCGGTGGGTCTTCATCAGGGTCAACTGGTCCCGTGATGACTTTTTGTTGCGGGAGCTTGGCCAGGTAGTCCGCCGGAACAGTGTCCTGAAAGCGCTGCCGGATGGCTCGCGTCACGGGTCTTCTTATTTGCAATGTCGCTCAATCGAACCTGGGTGAACGGCCAGTCAAGAATGGTGAGCTTCTTCCTGCCGCTCGTCATGAGCAGGTAGTAAGCATGCTCGGTGGCACGGGCTTTGAGCATGTCGAACTGCTGCATCACGGGGGCGAGTCTCGACTCGAGGCCGGAGTCAGGAACGCGTTGATAACGCGAGCAGGCTAGTGTCACCGAGTGGGAGTCGACCTTCTCGGGAGGCGGGCTCGAAGGAAGCGAGTTGAATGATGATTCAGCGAAGGACTTGAAGAGCTGCGCCATCTCGTCAGACGAGAGCTTCTGCGACCGGAAAGTGTTGAAGTAGTAATCCATGTAGTAGATCGTTCCGTCGTTGTAGACATTGACGTACGGAACCGGTCCACGGATGGAAACAGCGATTCCGCTCCTGCTGGGGCAGGCGCCCGGGCCGCTCTCAGGTTTGGCATTGAACTTTATGTCCGAGACCACCAACCTGGAGTCGTTGAAGTTGGTCCCGACCAGAGTAGTTTCAACTTCAGTACCTGACCGAACTTCAGAGATGACAATGCAGGCTTCAGCTTCGCGTCTACGGCGGACAAATTGACGAAGCCACACGCGCGCCCTTCGTCATTCCCCATTGGGCCATCAACATCGAGCACGTCAACCACAAGCGGACGCGTGCTGTGACGATCCTTACGGTCAGATCGAAGTATATCTTCCCCGAGTCGGTGCCAGGGAAGCTGTACGGTTTGGGATTGTCTACAAACACTCCCTGCGGCGGAGGGAATGGACCGCTGGACTGCGCGGCATCCACACACTCTGGCGAGACAGGCAAGGTGACGCGAGTTGCGGACCTCTGGCAATAGGCAGAGGTCATCGATAGCACGAGCCACGGGGATACAATCCAAGGCTTTCTCATCGTCTGGGAGTTTATTCCTGAGTCGCGCACTTTCCAATCTCCGATGTATGTCGGGATGACAATCTCGAGGAGGAGTTGTCTCTAGTAGCAAAGATTGAGGACAGCGTTCGGGACCGTAAGCGCCATGTCTCGAGAAGAGAACGGGGCACCCGTTGCTTAGGGAGGCTCGACCAGTACCTACAACCTCGGGGGACTAGCGTAGGGAGTTGCCATCCCTCGTGCCTATGCTCCTACAGGGGAATCCGCCGCGCTACTTCCGCGCCGCTCTTCTCCGGATAAGATAAAACCGTGGAGAAGACTGTCTATCTCTCGCTGGGCTCCAACGTCGGCGACCGCGAGAGCAATCTCCGCACCGCGATCGAGAAGCTCGGCCAACTGGGCAAAGTGCTCGCCGTCTCATCGTTCTATGAGACCGAGCCTGTAGACTTCGCCGCTCAGCCGTGGTTCCTGAACTGTGCCGTGGCCCTGCGCACCGAGCTGATGCCCAAACTCTTCCTATCCAAGATGCTCGCCATCGAGCAGCAGATGGGACGCCGCCGCAACCTGCCCAAAGGCCCTCGCACCATCGACATCGACATTCTGCTCTTCGGCAATTCCATCATTCGCGCGCCGCAGCTCGACGTGCCGCATCCTGCAATGCATCAGCGGCGCTTCGTTCTGGAGCCGCTCGCCGAGATCGCTTCCGAGGTCCGACATCCGATCCTCAAGCGCAGCGTGCGCGAGCTGCTGCACGCCCTGCCGCACAATGGCGGTCAAGTGAAGAAGCTGGCGCAGAGCTGATGCAGCCGAGGCTACTGAGCGCGCCTTCCGTGGTCTGATTACAAGCAGCCCGTTTGTAGCCCACGCCACTCCAATCCAGTAATCTGGTTCCAGCTCGTTAGATTGTCATCCCGAGCGCAGCGTAGCGGAGCCGAGGGATCTGCGGTTCGTCCCATGTCGCCGCTACTGAAGGGATTCAAATTTATGCCAACCCAAACTTTGGAAACCACTTGCTGCGTTATCGGCGGCGGACCTGCCGGCATCATGTTGGGCTACTTGCTAGCGCGCGCCGGCGTCGCAGTCACGGTGCTGGAAAAGCACAACGACTTCTTCCGCGACTTCCGCGGCGACACGATCCATCCCTCCACCCTCGAAGTCATGTACGAGCTCGGCATCCTGGAAGATTTCCTCCAGGTGCCGCACCAGGAGCTGACATCGGCAGGCGGGATTTACGGCGACTATCCGTTCACTGCCGCCGTAACCACTTCGTTGCCGACGCACTGCAAGTTCATTGCTCTCATGCCGCAGTGGGACTTCCTCGACTTCCTCGCCGGCAAGGCCAGGCAGTTTCCCAGCTTCAACCTGCGCATGCAGAATGAAGCCGTCGACCTGATCGATGAGGGTGGTCGCATCCGCGGCGTGAAGGCGCAAACCCCCGATGGAACGGCAGAGATCCGCGCCGATCTCGTCATCGGCTGCGATGGCCGTCAGTCCCGCACGCGTGAGGCGGCGAAGTTTGCGGTGCAGGAGTTCGGCGTTCCCATCGATGTGCTGTGGTTTCGCATCAGCCGCACCAGCGACGACCCTGAACAGCTTCTCGGCAACATCAATTACGGTAGGGTGCTCATTCTCATTCCCCGCGGCGATTACTTTCAGGCGGGCCTCGTCATCCGCAAGGGTTCGTTCGATGAGATCAAACGGCTCGGTCTGGATCAGTTCCAGCAGACATTGCGCCGCATCGCGCCCTATCTTGGCGATCGGGTGGAAGAGGTGCGCGACTGGGACCAGATCAGGCTTCTATCGGTGCAGATCAATCGCCTGCGGCAATGGCATCGGCCGGGCCTGCTGTGCATCGGCGACGCCGCACATGCCATGTCTCCTGTCTTCGGTGTCGGGATCAATCTCGCTATCCAGGATGCGGTTGCCACTGCCAACCTGCTGGCCGATGCCCTGCGCCAGGGCCGCGTCACCGAAGCGCTTCTGGCATCGGTGCAACAACGGCGCGAATTCCCTACTCGCGTAATTCAGTTCATGCAAATAAACGCGCACAAGGGATTGCAAACCGTCTTCCGCAATCCGGGTCCGGCGAAGGCGCCCTGGCAGCTGAAAGTTGCGGTAAACATTCCCAGAGTGCAACACGTGATGGCGCGCGTCATCGGCGTCGGCGTCCGGCCCGAGCACATCCGCGGCGCCAGAAAGCAGCCCGCCTGCGACGGACAGCTCCTTAAGAAGATTGCGATCGGCGCTGGCCTGCTGGCGGGAGGAGTTGTTCTGATGGCGCGTATGGCACGCGGCTTCCGCCGGGGCTACGGATGGATCTAATGGGGTTGTCGTTGCAATCCACCTTCGGCGCATGTCGAAAATGTTCGCTTGGCCCTTGCGTCTTCCGCCGCTGGAGTTACGTCTTTTTTCCCCGCTTTTGAACAGCCCTCGCCCATGAAATTAGCGTCACATAATCTAGGCACGCGGCAGCAGACCGCGTCGTATTTTGATTAGGAGGGGGAAATGAACAAGATTACGATAGCTTTCCTCGCCCTGGCTTTGTGGATCCCGGCGATGGCATTTGCCCAGCAGAGCGGGCAACAGGACAACCAACAGTTAAAGCAGCAGCAGATGAACCAGGCAGCCCAGGACCAGGTGGTGGGGACAGATACTGCGCCGCATCACATGATGTCTGGCACAGTCAGTAATAACGGGCAGAATTTCACCAACGGCGACACAACCTACGTCGTCGCGAATCCGGATAAGCTCAAGGGCTACGACAACCAGTCCGTATCGATCAAGTTTCAGTTCGATACCGACAGCAACCAGATTCACATCGATTCCGTGACTGCCGGCCAGCCGCAATAGCCGCGGTTACCCCTGAGGCACATTCATCAATTCTCAATTTGACGGCGGCAACGAGCGGTGTTAATTTCGAGGGACACTGGAAAGGAGGGTGATCCAAAGTATGATATCTGACAGTCATTGTAGTATCCCAAGTGAGGTGGCTGAGGCTTAGCAGGTTGCGGAAAAACTCTGCTCAAGGCGTTCGTCGAGGTGTCAACCCATAAGGGTTATTATTGATGGCCACAATGCGCACGCGCCTGACCCAGAACTGAGCGGGCGGTGCAGGAGAAAA
>Ga0181505_10116235_pt1 | contig 39581 bp, 32 predicted proteins | sample PEATcosm2014_Bin_5_FD_127743 | JGI IMG/M metagenome (GOLD analysis project Ga0181505, IMG submission 127743) | Metatranscriptome of peatland microbial communities from MTU Mesocosm Facility, Houghton, MI, USA - PEATcosm2014_Bin05_30_metaT... | ecosystem: Environmental > Terrestrial > Soil >...
GTCCTTGCCGAACCCATCTGGTTCCAGGTCCCACGTCACGCCGTCGAAGGTCGAATCAATGTGACAGTTCGCGCAACTGAACTGTCCCTGAAAGGCATAGCGCGATGTGGTGAAGAGTTGCTCGCCGCGCCGCAGGGCAGTGATGTTTTTCGGGCCGCCCAGGTCGATCGTCCCTACCGATTTGTTCGTCGCTGTGTCGATCGTGCTCAGCGTGTCGTCCATACGGTTGGCCACATAGAGCCGCTTGCCGTCCGGGCTCATCGCGATGCCGCGCGGATTTTTCCCCACCACGATCCGCGCCACCACGTAATTCGCCGAGGCCGACAGATCGTTCACGAACGGCTTTCGGCGGCTGCGTGCAAAGGCCAGAAGACGCTTCGTATCGATTACGGTGACAATATCCGAGCCCGAAGCGGTCACGAAGATGCGCGACTTATCCGGCGCAATGGCCACGCCGTACTGCAGCGAGTAATAATGCTCCAGTTCGTCCATGGGCACTTCGATCGTGCCGCCCGCATCCGCGCCAAAGACAGTCAGCGAATGCCCAAAGGCCCAGCCATGCTCCACGTGCGCCAGCGGCACCAGGTTCTTCGGACGCATCTGTGGGCCACGCCCAGCCGCCCGTCCGCCGAGACCGCTACGTGAAACATCCCAGCCACGCCGTCGAGCGCGATGCGCTCGACGACTGCTTCGCGCGCCGTGTCGATCACGGTGACTTCCGACTGCGGCACGGTCCGTTGCGCGCCGATCCGCGGATAAACATGGGTGCAATACACGCGGCTTCCATCCGCCGAGATCGTCAGGTAGCTGGCGCCGTGTCCCGCCAGCAGCCGTTTCCGCTCTGCTCCGGTCGCAATGTCGATTACCGAAACATCGTTGCTGATGCGGTTGGCGACATACAGCGTCTTTCCCGCACGATCCACCACCACGCCATACGGCTCAGCCCCGGTCGCGATGGTGCGTGCTGCTGTCTTGGTCGCCGCGTCAATCTTCGCTGTGTCAATCGTGGTGGCGTCAATCACGGATACCGTGTCATCCCACGAGTTCGTGACAAAGACCTGCCGCCCATCCGGAGAAACCGCAACCGTGCGCGGAACGTGACCCACGCGAATTCGTTGCAGAACCACGCCCAGCTTTGCATTCAACACCAGCAGTTGATCGCTGCGCTCGCATACCACGTAGAGCAGACGCCCGTCCGGCGAGAACGCCATCTCCGACGGCGATAGATACTGGTCGCCGCCGTCCGGTGCGCTGGCCTGCGCGTGCGGCAGAGCCGCGGACAGCAGCGTTATCGCCACCGCTGCGGAGCACAGTGCCAGCGCAATTCCCAGTCCCCGTCTCACTTTGGCTCCTCCACCTTAAGTACGCCGTCAATCTTTGGATTCTCAATCGTCTGTTCCTTGCCGCTCGGCCAGCGAATCACGAGCTTATCCACTTTTGTCGCTACGCCCAGGCCAAAGTGAATCCGGTCGTCATCCTGCGAAAGATAACCCGATCCCGCGGAGCGCTCGGCTACTTGCGTGCGCCCGCCCGCGGTCAATTCCAGGTGCGCGCCCAGCCCGTCGCGATTGCTCTTAGTGCCCTCGAGTTTGATCGTGATCCAGTGGTTCGAATTTTGCGTCACGTTGTGTAAGAGCGTGCCACGGGCGTTCAGATTCACGATGTAAGCGTCTATCTTGCCATTGTTGTTGTAGTCGGCAAAGCAAGCTCCGCGCGCCACGGTCTTCACGTCGAACACCGGGCCGGCCTGCCGCGAGACGTCTTCGAATACGCCGCCGCCCAGGTTGCGAAACAGCGACTGCTCCTGCGGAATCATATTAATGAGGCCGCCGTGAACCGCCAGGATGTCCAGCCAGCCATCGTTGTCGAAGTCGTAGACGCCCGTGCCCCAACTGGTGTATTGCGCCTCTGCCTGCGCCAGCCCGGACGCAGTCGATACGTCGTCAAAGCGCCCTTTGCCGGTGTTTCGCATCAGCCGGTGATATTTCGAATCGGTCACCCACAGGCCGAGTTTTCCGTCGCCGAACACATCCGCAAACACCGGGCCCATCGAAGAAGTCGCCTCGCCGTTCTGGCCGTAGGCGACATCCTCGTCCAACGCCACTTCCGTGAAGGTTCCGTTGTGATTGTTATGGAAGAGGAAGTTCTGCGTCTTATCGTTCGAAACGTAAATGTCCGGCCAACCGTCTCCGTCGAAGTCCGCCGAGGTCACGCCCATCGTCCGGCCAATGAAGGCGCCTATCCCGCTTTTCTCACTTACCTCGGTAAAGGTTCCGTCGCAGTTATTGTGGTAGAGCACGTTGGTGTCGCCTTCATAGTCCAGCGGGCCGGGGTAGTTATCCGCTGCATAATAGTTGTGGTAAGTCGGGTCAAACTTCACATACCGACCTATAAACAGATCGACGCAACCGTCTTTGTCATAGTCCAGCCACGCCGAGCTGATCGACCAGCGGTCCACCTTGATGCCGGCCTTCGCCGTCACGTCGGTAAAGGTTCCGTTGCCGTTGTTGTGATAGAGCACTACTTTGCCGTAGCCCGTCACCAGCAGGTCGACGAAGCCGTCGTTGTCATAGTCGGCCGCGGTTACCGCAATCGAGTACATGTCCGGCGCCACTCCGGCCTCTTGCGTCACGTCGGTGAAAGTGCCGTCGCCGTTGTTGCGGTAGAGATGGTTGTGCGGCGGCGGGTCCGGCTTCACCTTCATGGGATGCGGGTGCATGCTGTCTTCGAGCGGCTTTCCGCTCACCACGTACAAGTCGAGCAGACCGTCATTGTTGTAGTCGAACCAGACGCATCCGCCGCCCGTCGCTTCCAGCAGCGAGCCCAGAGCCTGCGAGCCCATGCTGTGCGTGAAGTTAATCCCCGAGGCATCGGTGGCGTCTTCAAAGCGAATTGGCGCCGGCTTCGCCGCCGGAACCGGCGCCGACTTGGGTGCGACCGGCGCGGTCGCGGCTGGCGCGGGCGGCAGGTTCTGCCGCGCGGTCTGCGCAGCTTCCGCCGGCGCGGGCATCATCGTCATTAGTCCAAGCAGCAGGGCCAGCATCTCAGTTCTCTCCTTTAGCCGCTATGGCGGGCGCGCCCGTCAGGTCGGCGGGAGTGGTGGTGCGCAGCAGCACTGCCGGCACCGCGTTGTCCGGCGCGCGCTCGGGTCCGGCGTGGCAACCTACGCAGATGCGCTGCTCGCCGCTGCGCGCCCACATCCACCCGTTTTCTTTGCGCACTACATCCCCTTGGGCATTCAACAGCTCAAACTTGAGCGGGCTGTCGCCCGGCGCTTGCAGGAAGAACGAGCCGTCCTTTTCCAACGGAGCCGTCCCCAGCACCTTCACCTTGGCGCTGGCATCCAGGGTTGAGAGGCGCACCGCGGCCACCGTCCCGGCCGGAGTCTCCCCATCGCGCGAAATGTAGCTGTTGAGTGCCAACAAGTTCGTTGTCGTCCAATCGTGCAGTGCGGTCGGGAAGCGGTTGGCCAGCGGACGCGGCGCAACCACCACGGGCTCGACCAGACTCGCGCCTTGCTCCGCGGCCACCGTTGTCAGCGTGCGCGTGGCTGGCGTCCATAACTTGAGCGCGTAGGGTTGCTCCGCCGCGTTCTTTGTCTTTGTGTTTGTTCCTGCCTGAGCCGGTCGAGACGAAAGAATCAGCGCCTCTGTCCCCGTCTCCGCGATGCCGCCCTCGTAATCGCCCGCGGGAGCATTCACCGCTACCTCGTGAGCCAAAGGGGAGGTGAAGCGGCCCAGTCCGTGGCTGCTGGCAAAAACAATGTCGCCGCTTGTCACCTGTCTACCGTTCGAGCGCGCATGACCGTGGTCGCAGCGATAGGCCTCCACGCCGCTCCCATCCGGATACACGGTGTAGATCTCCGGCGGCCCGCCAGTTCCCAGCGGGAAACTCGATTCGAAAAGCACCCGGCCATCGTGCAACACATCCGTGGGCAGGAAATTCCCCGGAGCGTAGGTCAGGCGCAGCGGCTTGCCGCTTCCATCCAGCGCCGCCGCCTCCAGCACAAACCGGCCGCCTGTCTTGCGCGCGTACACAATGCGTCCGTCCGGCAGGTACATCGGCCGGATGGCGTCTCCTTCAATGGAAGTTACGCGGCGCGGCTTGCCTCCGCTGACGGCTACTTCATACACCTGCCAGGGGTCGCCCGGCTTCTCTTTTCCCGCAAACAGGACCGAGGTGCCCTCGAAGTTCAGGCTAGGGTCGACGGTCGCCGCAAAATCGGCAACCAGCGGATGGGATTCGCTTCCCCTCCTGACAACAATCGAGGCTCCCTTAGGGAACCGTTCTTCACCGCGAATCCAAGCTTGCGACGAATACGAAAGAGTGCGCGTAAACATCAAAGAACAGCTATTGAAGTCGCCCTTCTTGCCGCCACCGGCGTCCGTTCCCGCGCTCGCTTCGAGCGTTAAGAAGCGCGCCGCCAGCAGTGCTGCGCACGCCAGCAGAAACATCACCCCGGAGATGGATACCTTCCTCACAATGCGGATTCCTCCGTCCGCAGCCGATCCAGCGCGCCGTGGCTTCGATCATAAGTCTGCCGTTTCGGATTCCGAGCTTTCTGATTGCTGGCAAACAGCACAGTCTGCCCGCCGAAGGATACGGCGGGATGGGCGGTTGCTAAGGAACTCAGGAATGGAGGATGTCGACCGTTTGCGTCTTGAAAAAATATAATTGCATCGGAACTGAATAGGTCGGCCCTCTGCATCCACGCCGGTAAGTCGCGCTGTTTGGCGGCGGCCCGGAGAAAAGATGGCAACGACGGCGGCGGAAGGCCGAAATCCGTGCGCGCAAACCCGAACCTGCGGAGCGGGTGCGCGGTCATTGGCACACACCTATGGCGTACATTTCGATGTCGCCAACGGGAACGACTGCGCGCGAGCCATCGTCGCTCTTGGCGACGAGATCGAAGCGCGAAAACTGGCCGTTCCATCGAGCGTTCATAAATCGCAACCGAAAATCTTACTGGGCCGCGTGTGCCTAGTCATTACTGCGAATCTACTATTTCGTGGGATTGCTGGCTCGATGGTCTCGACCAGCCGCGAAAATGGCTTGATGTGATCCTAATCACATCGGGGTGGGAGGCGGGGAAATTCTGTCGAGGAATTCCGCGTGAACTGAGCCGAGAGTCACCCTTTACGGCGCAGTGCGCAGCCGTCGTTTATCCTGTACGCAGAGCTATGCAACAGCGATCAAAACTGCCGCCGCGGATGCTCCTGCTTCCGCCGCAACGTTCGTTGCCATGCGGCGCAGTTCGAGTGCCTGCGCACGGCCAGCGATGCGCGCTTCTCTCCCAGTCATGCTGTCACCAGCTCGCCCTCAAAGACTTCGGTCCACCCACTGTCGCGTCGCAGCAGCGTGGCCTTCACGTTGCCGAGCCGCTGACCGCGCGCGTGCCGTTCAGCAACATAACGGATCAGCCCGCTGCGGGTGATTCGAAATACGCGCACCGGCGCAAGTTGGCCCAGGTCGCGACAATACCGGTAATATACGTTCTCCTGCAACGCCGCTTCCAGCTTCCTGCCGAGCGCCGCGAGTTCGGCGTCAGATTTGCCGGCAGCCTCGACATACAGGGTGTACGCATGATCTTCGCAGGCCACAAGCAGGAACTCCGCATTTGCGCCCTCCAACGCCGAGCGGACATGCGCCTCGTTGACCTTCTCGCCAAAGCGATCGGACACATTGTCTTCCTTGCCAACGAACCGCAGGAGCGGACACTCTCCCACAAACCCGGTCACCCGCACACAGTCACGCAAACGGTAGCGGTACAACCCTCCACCGGTCGTCAGCACCGCTGAATACTCGTCGCCCTCGATCAACTCATGCGCCAGATGAGGGCGGCTGCTTTTGTCAAGGAACTCGAAGAAATGCGAGCGGACCGCCAAGGCTGCGCCGTCTCGATCCCACAGCGGCAGCGAGACGAAGCCTTCGGTTGCGATCAGTCCTTTTGGCTGAATCCGCGCCTGCGGGAACAACCTCGCCAGTTCCGCTGCCGGCTGGGCCGCTTCCGCGTCGGCCCAACAACTGATCACTCGCAGATTCGGCCACAACTCGGGCAGATCTTCCGGACGCAGCGGCTCGACCAGCAACATCAGAAACGTAGGGTTCCACACCGAGATAAATGTCAAATCCCGGCACGCCACCAGATGCCGCAGCGTAGCGCATCGCCACTCCTCGACGTTGGCAATATGGCGTACGTTCGCAGGCACGGCGAGCATGGATGCGACCAACCGCCGGGCGCGCCCGAGATATTCGGTGTCGTCTGCAAACTCGTCGCCCGTCTGTCCGGCCGGCGAAATCGCCCAGTAGGATCGGCCGCCGAGCATGCCCGGGTTGTGCTGGAACAGATCCACAATCCATGGCGCGATGCCGCGTTGAAATTCCCGCTGCAGCGCCGCCGTGTACGGAATCCATTTCGTTGCCGCAGTTGTGCCACTGGTCGGCACGCGCCGCAGCACGGGATCGGTCGTCTCCAGCGGCGCGTCCGACAGCGGCACTCGCTCTTGAAATTCCGCAATGCTCTGAACGTCTCCGTACTTCCGGCTGCGCTTCAGAATCTCCCGCAGCACGCGCCCCTGCGTAGAGGCCACGCGGTGACAGGCGCGCCGAAATGCCAGCGCTTCCGGTAGGCACGACGCAAACCAGAGCGAATTGGCGATGAGCGGATTCACAGAGCCAGCAGCCGGCGGGCGGCCGGAGTCTGATTCGCGCCCGTCAACGGACACAGGCACGCGAGTTCATCGCCACGCGTGTAACCGGGGTTGACGCGCGCAAAAAAGTCCACGTGAGGATCGCCGAGACGGCTCGCCGGAATTTCTCTCAATCCGTTGCGCAGCACTTGGGGCGTGGCGAACCGCACAATGCCAGTGGCCGGATCGTAGCGGCTGCCGAATCGTTCACGAGCCATCGCGGTGAGCATAGCCGGTAGCGCGGGCGAGTCGTGCCGCGGCCAGAATTCTTTCCAGAATACGGAGAGAAACCGGTACGTGCGAAAGCCCGAAGTGATGAGCAGCCAATACAACGGCACGTCGCTCTGCCATGTGCTCACCGCCTCCACCCATGTGCGCGCCAGAGCGTTGCTGCCCCGTGCGTCGCGATGCACGATGGTGTCGCCGGAGTAAACGACGCGCACCCGCTCTCCGCTTACTCGCGTCGCATACAGCAGCACCGTCGAGAACCCGCGCATCTCTCCCCGCTCGTCCTCCAGCAGGATCACCCAGTTCTTTTCGGCGAGGTCGCGGCCAAACCTTTCCGCAGTTACGCCGACGAAATGCTCCTGCATCAAAGCGAGCATGAGGGCGCGCTGATCGCTGGTGACATCGGTTTGCGGCAACAGGCGGCCTTTCACAATACCGCGACCTCCGGATGCGGGATGCGGCCATCGAGCGCTGGCGGCTGGTCCCGCATCTGGTCAAAATGAACCGCGTAGAGAATGCTCACGTATTCGCGGCAGCGATAACATCGGCGCACCACTTCGCTGAGCGGATGCCGGGCGGCGAATCCAATGGTCACGCAATCCAGTCTGGCCCGGCGAGCGCCCTCCATCGCGGTGGCCAGCAAGGCAGCGAGCACCTGGGGATCGTCATCATCCACCGCGACGTGGCTAAGGTGAGCGTGAGCCAGCGGCTCGCCGACTGGCGGCAGCCGGGCGCCAAGCAAATTCAGCAATGGCCGGCGCCACGTCATCGTCCGATCGTAGCCGCGGATGACCACCTGCTTGAATGCGCGTTGGTCCCAAAGCGCCAAACATCCGGCGATGTGGTCGCCCGCAAGCGCAACGTAGAATCGCTCCGGCGGTAGGATGTTCGCTTCGGTCCAATGCCATGCAAACTGGTGGCGGCGGCCGAAGCGTTCCAGACAATCGAGAATGGCGGGCAGCAACAACGTTGAGCCAGTTGCGACTTCGACCCCGCGTCTGCCAGCGCGGACACGGCCGCGCACCGGCAACAGGAACGTCACGAACTCTTCCAGTCTTTGATAGCGCGGCAAGCCCGGCAGGCCGGCTTCGAGAATGCGGCGGGCGGTTTCGTTGCCCTCGACGATGGTGGTGATGTCGAAATTAGCTTCGCCTTCGGCGTGCGTCTGCCGGAGCAGGTCGAAGCCGAGCCGCAACAGTTGCCGGCCGGGGCGCCGGTGTTCCGGAGCGATGCGCAACTGGCTGAGGTAGCCAACGCGTTGCGGCTGGCCGTCGACGAACATCTCGTAGACCGACCGGCTGCCCATCGCCGCCAAACGGCCGGTCAGGCGATCGCGAATGGCTACGGTGTGGTGCCGCCCGCCCTCCTGCCGCGCTGCCGCGAAGAAGTTGGGTTCACGCTCGAGCGAGACCTCGATCGGTCCGGGCATCGGCGTTTCGCGGAGGAGCTGACGCAAATCAGCGTCGTCCGCCGCGGTAGCGAGCCCGATGGCGTACCGGCTGTCGGTCAGTGGGCGGGCAATAACGGTTGTCTCCATGTTTGATCTCCCAACGGATGCCCGTCGCGCAATCCCAGTTCCGCGCGATGGAGGAGGTTAACCATCCAAAAATTGCGTTGTTGTGTGCCGGCGGCCAGGCTGCGCCGCAGCATGTTTGGCCATGAGAAGAACACCCGCCGCGCGCCGAGGCACTGCCGCCGCAACTCCTCGGGGCTCAGATGGCGAGGCTGAAAGGCGACCGTGTTGTAAGCGTAGCTCGGGTCGAGCCACCAGCGTTCGCGCAGCAGCCGGCGCTCGGAAGCCAGGCGGCGATAAAGCGGCGTGCCGGGAAACGGCATCAGGTGGGCGAACGCCGCCAACAGGAATCCATTTGCGACGGTGAACTCGACCGTGCGCTGAAAATCGTCCGTTGTGTCGGCGTCGCATCCGAATACGAACGTGCCATACACTGGCACGCGAAACTGGCGCAGTTCGCTGACCGCCCGTTCGACGCCGCCGTGAGCTTCGTTGATCGCTTTGCCCATCTCGCGCAGGTTGGCCGGCTGCAGACTCTCGAAGCCGATGAGGAGGCAGCGGCAACCACTGCGCACGATCAAGTCGAGCAATTCGGGATCGTGCGCGACGTTGATGCCAGCCTGCCCGGCCCAGCCCACCCGCAATGGAATCAGCGCCCGCAGGAATTCTTTCAGGCGCTCCGGTTCACAGGCGAGGTTGTCGTCCACGAAGAAGATGAACTTCGCACGGTCACCGTTGCCAGCCGTTGCGGACACCTCGCCAATCACCTCGTCCACAGGCCGTTGCTGGTAGGTATTGTGAGACGCGGCCTGGACAGCGCAAAACTCGCAGGTCATCCGGCAACCACGGCCGAACTCGATCAACTTCACTGGCAAATAGCGCTTGCCGCGGAAAACGCCACGGTCGTAACGCCAGCCTTTCAGCAACGCGCCACCATTCGACGCGTAAGACTTCTCCAGCCGGCCGTGCCGGAAATCGTCCAGCAATCGCGGCCATATTTCCTCTGCGTCGCCGGTGACCACGCACTCGGCGTAGTCGGCGACCTCATCCGGGCAAAGGGTCGCGTGCACTCCGCCCATCACCACGGGTACGCCGCGGCGGCGGTATTCGCTCGCGATCTGGTAGGCGCGGCGCGCCGTGTAGGTCTCGACGCTGATGCCGACAAGATCGGTCGGTTCATCGAACGGAATTTTCTCCAACCGGTCGTCATAAAAACGGAGTTCGACATCGCCCGGAGTTAAGGCCGCGAGCGCGGCGGCCCAAAGAGGTTGCATCTGCCATGTGCGCAGCCCGCGCCACTCGCCGGCACGCCGGCCTAGAGTCGGATGAATGAGCGTCACACGGAGCACAGGACCTCCTCCAGTTCGGCCGGCACCTGCCAGTGTTGCGGAGCCGGTGGCTGGCCTGGGTCATGCAACGAGTACGGCTGCGCAAACTGCGGCTCATGATAGAGGCGCCGGACAAAGATGCGGTAGCACAAGTTGCCGACAAAGTTGATCGCGCAGCGTATGTCCGGATGGCTGACCCGTTTGACAATCCGCGGCAGGCGGAACGTTTCCCGGTAGGCCCACTTGAAGCCGAGGTAGAGCTCTTCGGGCGTCATTTGCGCCGGTTGAATGACGACGTGCATCGTGTCGTAGTCGTCCCAATTAAAACTGAGGATGCGCCGCTCCTCCATCATCCGGTGGAACAGAGCAGTGCCGGGATACGGGGTGTACAGAGAGTAGCGTGGGATGTCCACGCCGAGCTCCTGGACAAGTTGGACAGTGGAGGCGAAGACGCTCGCGTCGTCATGATCGAATCCGAACACGAAGCAACCCTGTGTGGTGATGCCGCGCCGTTGTAGCGAAGCGATTAGGTCTTTGTAGGCCAGCGTGTGATTAAAGTTTTTGCGGATGCCGCGCAGCGTGGTCTGGTCGCCGGACTCGAACCCAACCAGCAGATAGACGCACCCGCTGGCCGCCATGAGGTCAAGCAACTCGGTGTCTTGCAGGCTGTCGGCCGTTACCAGTCCGCCCCATTTTTTGCGCAGTGGCACCATCGCCGTGAAAAGTTCCCTCGCATACTCGGCGTCGTCCACCAGGCTGACGTCATTGAACGCGACCATCCGTCCGGGAATGTCGCGTATGTCGCGCAACACATCCGCGACCGGGCGTTTCAAGAAATGAGGCCACACGGCGGGCACGCTGCAGAAGTCGCACGCGCGCCGGCAACCGCGAGTGGCTTGGACGGTATTGGGCATCATGTAGCCGCTGCGCCGTTGCAGGTCGCGGCGCGGAGCGGGAACGTCCGCCAATACGTCGTCCGGCAACTCGTGCTCCCGGTACACGCGCTTCATCCGGCCGCGCCGGAAATCCCGAAGCAGCCGCGGCCATGCGTTTTCGCCGCGCCCCACGACGATGCTGTCGGCATGCTCGATGGCCTCACCCGGCAGAATGGAAACATGCACGCCTCCGAGCACGACCGGGATGCCGCGTTGGCGGAAATGCCGCGCGATGTCGTAGGCACTGCGGGCACATCCGGTGATGACGCTGATGCCAACCAGGTCGGCCGGGTAATCGAGCGGAATGCGATCCACGCTGCCGTCCACGATTCTTACCTCGATGTCCGGCTCGTCGGGCAGAAGCGCCGCCAACGTAGTCAACGTCAATGGCGCTTCGCGCATCGAGCGCACGAACGGCCCCAGGCGCAGCTTGTGCATGTGCGCATCCGGCATGATCAGGAGGATTCGCATGGGCAACCTCGCGCTTCGATGTTGTAAGCCTCCCAGGCGGCAATGCCGCCGCGGGGACGGCGCGTCGAGCCCTTCGGAGAGATCGGGGCAATCTTCATGAGGCCGTCCTTGATGCGGAAGTCCTTGCTGGCAGGAATGTGCGCCGGTAGTGACGAAATCCCACATTCACCGCCAAATCAAGAAGCGGCATCGGCGTTGCGCCAACCACTCGTTTGAAGATCGATCGCAATCCATAGGTGTGCTTCCAGGCGGAATAGAGTCCATTTTGCAGTTCCTCGACCGTCATCCCCACAGGCTGGAAGACAACGTGGCGGCCATCGTAGCGGCCCCATTCGGTGGTCAGGATTCGGCCCTGCGAGTTTAGCCGCACCCAGGCGCCAGTGCCCGGAAAGGGTGTGTACGCGGAATAGAGCACGGCGTCCACGTGGTGCTTATCGACGAATTCAACGGTGCGCTCGAATACCGACGGACCTTCGCCGTCGAATCCAAAGACAAAGCAGCCGAGGATGACAACGCCTTCGTCATGGAGCATCCGGCACATCTCGCCGTAGCCGCGCACGTCGTTGAATGACTTACCAGCGTTGGCCAGCGATACGGGGTCGAGCGATTCAAAGCCGATCACCAGCCCGCGGCAACCGCTGGCGCGAGCCGCCTTCACCCACCGCTTATCCGCCGCGGATTTATAGGAGGCGCTGGCAAACCAGGTGCGGCCCGTGGATGCGAGTGCGGGAAAGAGATTCGCCGCGTAGGCGTCGTTCTCCATGGGATTGGCATCGAGAATCGCCAATTGCCCAGCGGGCATACTGTCAATCTCCGCGACGATCCGATCCAACCGCCGCTGCACGTATCGCCGTTCGTGCATGGGCGGAACGATGCAGAAGGAACACTGATTGGGGCAGCCACGCGAGGTCTCCAAAGTATTTGGAAGCGCGTATGCTTTGCGATTCAGGAGATCACGCCGGGCAACCGGCAAACTGGACACAAACGCATCCTGCCAATCGGCCTCATAGACTCGCTTCATTGCACGGCGCGCAAAATCCCGCAGCAATTCGGGCCAGGCAACTTCGGCGAAGCCTCTGACGACGGCATCCGCATGTTCGCCCGCTTCCTGAGGCATGAAGGTCGGATGATATCCCCCCAGCACCACCGTGATTCCCTTGCTCCGGGCCATGTCGGCAAGCTGGTAAGCCCGCTGGGCATCGCAAGTCATGGCGCTGATGGCGACCAGATCCGCGCCGCAAAAATCGTCAGGAACCGCATCGACGGCTTCGTCAATCAATGCGACGTCGGCATTCAGTTCCGGCGGGACAAGCGCGGCGAGCGTGGTCAGCGTGGTTGCGGCATAGGCGTACTTGGAGTGTGTTTCGTGCCACCGTTTGCCGTCGTCGAGACGGAGCGCGTTGGCGGCAATCAACAGAATCTGCATAACCGCCGCCTCACGGGCCCCGATATTCCGCGGGCCGGAATATCAGGGCTCGTTCCTTGATTAAGTATTGCAACGCCGCCGTGCCCATGATGGCCAGCCCCATGAGCAGCAACAGTGCAAATGTCCGCACATCCGAAATAGACCGCAAGACAATTATGCGATAGGCGATCAAACAACTTCCGGCAAAAGAAGCTCCGACCAGCCCAAAGCCAACCGCTCCCCAGTTGGTGACAATCTCCACCGGGCTTAGTTTGAGCCGGGCCGCCGTGTTGTCCATCTCAATCATGCCGCTGCTGACAGCGCAAACATCGTGGTGGCAGGACACGACGCATTGAATAAACGCCCCGCAAAGCACGATCCGGACGATGTTTCCCCAGGTAAGCGGCGTGCCCGGAGCAAACGCGATATAAAAGACCAGCGCCAGGTACGGTGCGTACATGAAGCCATGGTGAAGGTAGTAGTTCTTCACGCGAAACGGACCGTTGAACTTCCAGAGATGAAGAACATTGGTCCCGATGCCGGGATAGATATACCCAAACAGCACGCCCAGCGTTAAAACATAGACGGCGAACAAGCCGCTGCCGGTGCGCCGGTACCAAAGGTCAAGCATCAGCGCGGTCAAGGGCAGCGGCAGCACGAAGTCTATCAGTATGAGATACGCCCGCCTCATACCGCGGCGGGGAGTGGAGATTTCTTCCTGCTCAAAAAACCGCCAGCCAGGAATCCGAGCACCAATCCAGCCACCAATCCGATTGCCCCGACGGTGGTCCGGGCGCGCCCGACAATTTCAGTGACGATTGGGTTATCCATCGGATTGATCCCACCTTGAACGCGGTAGATCTTCCATTCCCCATTTTGTCGTCGAGTGATTGCGGTCCATCGCGGACGGAAAGCGAATTCCTTGCCGGCTGCGGTGTGAAAAACTTCTTCGGAGTACCCGCGGGAAACGGCGACATCGCCGAAGAAGTCGGTCTGATCCGTGACCACCTTCACGTGATAGGTGCCCCCCGCGCCCACCAAATCCCAAATCTTTTTCCAAAAGGCCTGCAGGTCCTCGAAGCTCTTGATTTCGTCGCCAGAAATCATCACGCCGGTGAAACCATCGGCGAGCACGGGTTTGAGCTTGGCCAGATCGTTGCTGTTGAGTGCGTCTTCGTATGTCGAGCTGATTTTGCGCAAAGCACTGCGATCGGCCTCTTCGTCAGCCCAAAGCGCTGAGGAGAAGACGAGAAGGGTTGCGATCACGAACAAACTTCGCCAAATGGAACGATGCCGAATGAACATGACATGTCTCCTTTCAACCTGGTGGTGAATTGTTTGCCTCTGACTGCTGAAACGAGATTGCACCTCAGACCAATTGGCAACGGGCGTCTGCTGGTTGTGGATCATCACGATTGCTTCAGACCCGACGGGAAAGTTTGGCGTTCACGCAACCGGACATTCGTAATTATGATGAGCAGCAGAGTCGATGCGGGAAGGTGCAGTTTGAATTGCATGGGTTCCGTCCGTAGCCGAACTCCCGGCTAGTATAACCCGCGAAAAGCTTGCGATTCTGTGACTAAAGCCACTGCTCTGTCGCGCCCTTGGTCCGGTCGGCTATCCTGTCGGGAGCGCCAGGGTCGTCGGCGATGAAGGGCGGCCCTCGCTGCACCGTCGCTGACGGCGAGAGCGCGGCCCGGCGGGCGAAAGACGCGGCGCTGAAATCGCGAGCTTTCGGTGTAAGGTTACGACTAATTATGTGTGCTTTCGTTTGGTAGCGTTTGCTGGCCACGATGTCTTCTTCAGAAGCAGGGGAAGCGCGTTACGCCGGCCAGCCAAGAGTCGGAGATAATGGAACATCCAAGAGAGAGGATAGTCATGATCGCCCGCAAGCAGATCGCCCGCAAACAGCTTACCCGCAAGAATTGGATTGCCCTCATCGGCGCGCTAATCAGCACGACGCTCGGTTTCATGGTCACGCTGACGGCTTGCTCGAAGTTGCCGAAATCGCCTCTGAAGTTGCCGCTGAAGACCGAGACCGCCAAGCCCGAGCCGACGCAGCCTTCCACGATCGGCGTGGAGGTGAAGGACGGCGGGCCGGTGGTGCTGACCACGAGCGCGGCCGAGTTTCAGGTGACGCCGGATGGTTATGTGCAGGCATCTTTGTTGAAAGACGGGAAGAAGCTTTCGTTGGACGAGCCTCGCGCTGGCGCTCCCGAGGACAGCGATTTTGTGCGCGTGGGCGGCGTCGACGTGCATTTTACGCTCGACTTCCAGCAGGCCGCTGTGCACGAAGCGATCGGGAAGATGGGAGTGGGGAAGCGGGTGGAGATTCCGGCGCGCCCGCTCGGTCCGTCGGGGATGGAGTTGCAGCGCGTCTTGGCGATCGAAGTCTATGACCAGTTCCCAAACATTCTGCTGAGCACGGTGGAATACAAGAATACCGGCGCGAGCGATCTCGCCATCGAGAGAAGTGTGAATCAGCGGCGCCGGTTGAACGCGCGGCTGGCGGACGCGAAGTCGCAGCCGTGGCAAATGTGGTCGTTTCACGGCGCGAGCTACGATTGGGGAAAAGACGATGTCGTAAAGTTGACGCCGTCTTTTTCGCAGCCAAACATAATGGGAGAAATGGTCAAAGGCGGCTATGGCGGCGGGATTCCGGTCGTAGCTTTCTGGACGCGCCAGGTAGGCGAAGCAGTTGGCCATGTGGAGACGATTCCGATTTCCGCGGCGATCCCAGCAAAAGTCGCAGCCGATGGACGCGTGAATGCCGAGGTGGACTACGCCGCCAACATCACCTTGAAGCCGGGCGAGACGTACTCCACGCCGCGCAGTTTCGTCTCGGTGTTTGCCGGCGATTTCTATGAGCCGCTGCGGATTTGGTCGAGTGTGCTGCAGAAAGAAGGCTGGGAACTGCCCAAGCCGTCGAGCGAAGCCTACAACGTGAGCTGGTGTGGCTGGGGATACCTCGCCGATGTGACGCCGGCGCAGATGCTGGGCACGATTCCGAAGCTGAAGGAGATGGGCATTAAGTGGGTGACGCTCGACGATCGGTGGTTCGACGTCTACGGCGACTGGAATCCGCGCGCGGATACTTTTCCCGGAGATTCCATCAAGAAGATGACCGATGACTTCCACAAGGAAGGCATGCTGGCGCAGTTGTGGTGGCTGCCGCTCGCGGTCGAGGATGGCGAGGGCAAATATGAGTCGCACAAATATTCGGTCTCGAAGATCGCGCGCGAGCACCCGGAGTGGCTGATCCTGGACAAGAACGGCAAACATGCGCGCATGACTCGCGGCCTGGCGGTGATGTGTCCGGCGGTGCCGGAAGTGCGGGCATATCACAAGCAGCTGACGGAAAAATTCATTCGCGACTGGGGATTCGACGGCAGCAAGCTCGACAACATTTACAGCGTTCCGGCCTGCTACAACCCGGCGCACCATCACAAGTCGCCGCAGGATTCGGTGAATGCGATGGGGGACGTGTACAAGGAAATCTTTCAGACGACGCGCGCGCTGAAGCCGCAGAGCGTGACCCAGGCTTGTCCGTGCGGAACGCCGCCCTCGCTGGCGTGGCTGCCGTTCATCGACCAGGCGGTGACCGCCGACCCAGTGGGAGCGGTGCAGGTGCGGCGCCGGATCAAGATGTATAAGGCATTGCTCGGGCCCGAATCGGCGGTCTATGGCGATCACGTAGAACTCTCCGCGATGACAAAAGTGGGCGACGACTACAGAGAACACGGCGACGATTTTGCTTCCACCATTGGAGCCGGAGGCGTGGTGGGGACGAAGTTCGTCTGGCCCGATCCCGGTCCGAAATTCAAGGACGTTAATCTGACCGCTGCGAAAGAAGAGCGCTGGAAGAAATGGATCGGCTTGTACAACCAGAAGATGCTGTCGAAGGGAGAATTCCGCGACCTTTACGTGACCGGCTATGACATGCCCGAAGGATATGCCATTGCGAAAGACGGCAAAATGTATTACGCGTTCTTCACCCCGGCCAGTTGGAAAGGCGAAGTTGAACTGCGCGGATTGAAGCCCGGGAAATATCGGGTGAGCGACTACGGCGAGGGCAAAGACCTGGGCCCGGTAGACGCGGCATCCAATGGCGTGGCCAAACTGGCGGCGGAGTTCAAGGACCATCTGCTGCTGGAGGTAAATTCGCAGCCGTAAAATCAGGCGGCGCGCCGCTGAAAGCCGCCGTCAACCTGACTTTTTGGGGGACAGCTGGGCTGGAGCTCTGATATCCTCCGTCGCATGGACAACCATTCCTTCAGCGACGTGGGTGGAACTCCTGGCGGGCTCAGCCACTTCTTGATCGGTTTTGCCATGACTTGCTTTGGCGGGTACCTGCTGAGCAATCAAGTCAGCGTGGTCGGTTCCTACTGGAGCTTCTACGGAGGAAACACATTCGGTATCACGCTTCTGCCGATGCTGATCGGCGTCGGCATACTCTTCTGGAGCGGCCGCAACCTCGTCGGGTGGCTTCTGACGATTGCCGGTGCACTCTTCATCCTGGCGGGCGTCCTTGCCAACATGCGCATCTATTTTCGGCCGACCAGCCTTTTTGACACGCTCGTGATGCTGATCCTTTTTGTAGGAGGACTCGGGCTGATGGCGCGTTCTCTCCGGCCGTATTCTCAGAAGACCAGCGAGTGACCGATGCTGGCGTTGGGCCGCGCGGAGGATTAAGCCCGCTTCGGGCGGGGAAGAGCGAGCGTGTTGCGCACCACATTGCGCACAATGGAGCGATGCAGATCCGGTTTGCAGATTACGCGACGCGAGTCCAAGAACAATTAGAGCGGTTCTACGGAATCCGCGTAGTGACTCGGGATATTCCCGACCCGTTGACGGGCGACCTCGACGGATCGGAAATCGATATCGATTACGCCGTCACTCCGGAACAGCGCCTGTTTCTGTTGGCGCACCTTTTCGGGCACACCGTCCAATGGAATGTTAACCCTGCGCTGTTTGAAATTGGCCGTCAATATCGGCCTCCGGTGCGTGAAGAATTAATCCCCGCAATCATCGCCTACGAACGAGAAGCCGCAGCTTACGGGCTCGCGCTGCTGCATCAGATTGGCATTACGGATATTGACCAATGGTTTTGCGACTACACCGCTTGCGACCAGGCTTACTTGCTGCATTTCTATCGCACCGGAGAAAAACGAGATTTCCGCAGTTTTTGGGCTGATAATGCTCCGCTGATAAAGCCGCAGCCGATTCCGCCTTTTACTCCGACTCGCCGCGCCTTCCGCATGGATGGAATTGTGATTTGAACGTAAATACTAATCCGAGGTCTGGCGTGACAATGCATGCAGCTCGTTGGTCTGGCGGATCAACTCGCTGCGATCCATATCGCGGTATTTCTTAGGCAGCAGACTCTTGCTCGTGCACTCCAACACTGCAACCAGATTCTGCAGATCGATTTCGGTCGGGTAATAGGGCGGGATGAAGTCTTCCAGCGCTGCTTTCAAGTCTTCCGTATCTACGGCGGACTTGTCTAGCAGGCTGCTCCTCATGTGGCTGCGCACCAGGACGGCTTCGATATCGGCTCCCGACAAAGTTCCAGCGCGCGCCAGGAAAAAAGTTTCGACGTCCTCCGGGAAAGTCTTCATGCCGATCTTCCTCTGCATGGCGCGCAAAAGCGCGAGGCGCTCTTCGGGCGTGTCGGGATAAAACAAAGCAATGTGTTCTTCCGCGCGCCCCTGCCGCTTCAGGTCGACGGGCAACAGATCGGGACGGCAAGTGAGGAGAAACCAGATCACCTTGCCTCTGTACTCGGTGTTGCCCATGAACTGCGCGATCTGGGCAAACACGCGATTGCCCACGCCGCTATCGCCGGAGCTGGAGCGGTCTCCGAGCTGAGCGTCGGCTTCGTCCACAATCACCGCGATCGGGCTCATCGCTTTGAGCAGGGTCAAGACCCGTTCCAAATTGCCTTCCGTGACGCCTTGCCACATGCTGCGAAAATTCTTCAGCGTGACCGCCGGAATCCCGACCTCGCCGGCGAAGCAGGTCGTGATGAAAGTTTTTCCCGTACCCACCGGCCCGCAGATTACGTAGCCCATAGGCAGAACATCGGTGTTGCCCGCGCGGATGGCTTTGGCGGCATCCTGCAGCTTGCGCTTTGCCTGGTCATTGCCGGCGACAAACGACAGATCGAAGCGGCTCTGCACGAACTCCAGCAGTCCGCCGGATTCCGCTTCAATCAGATCCTTCTTCCGGTTCGAAAGAAACTTCAGCGTGAGCGGTTGCCGGTTCTGCACCGCATGAGAGATCAGACTCTGCAGTTGAACTCGCTTCAAACCCGCGCCCAGCGTGGCCAAGGTCTCATCGTTTACTTCGGAGCCCGCGGGCAGTTCCTGATTTTTCAATTGCGACCGGATAAACTCCAGCCGCTCGGCATAGTCCGGCAGCGGAATCCCGATCGAAGAAACGCCGGGGTGCTGGACGATGCCCTGATTCAGTTCGATCTGGTTTTCGGAGACGAGGCAGATGGTGACGTCCGCATTCAGAAAAGCGGAATTGCGCGCCCAGCGCTTGAGAATGACCAGGGCATTACGATCGTCCGCGGACATGCCGGAAACATCGCCCGCCGGAGCGATGGTCTCGGCAAAATCGATTACGAGGCCGATCTTCTTGCCGTCGGCGATGCGCAGGCGTAGATAGTTGTCGAGCAGGTTCAACACTGCGTCTGGATTGCGCGGCAGCCCGCCTTGCGAATAGCTGGTTCCGTGAAAACTGTCGTAGCCTTCGAGCGCGCGGCGGAAGTCGGTCTGGCTCTCTGCCGATCCGAAGTTGAGCCCGCCACGGTCGTAGTGGAGAACGATGTCGCGCTGGCCAAAAAGCGCTCCGGAGAAGAATTCGTCGAGCGGAACGAAGGTTGTCGATTCCTGAGTACGCAGCGGCACCAAGTCGCGCACGTTTCCGTAGAGGACAAACAGAGCGAACGAGCGCGAGTAGTATTTCTCAGAGAGTTCGCGAGCCCAAGCGGGAAGGGCGTCGAGATACTTTTCTAATATTGCTGTCGTCGTTGTTATATTCGAGGGCGGCATCTAGTGTGTTGAAGTTTGCGGATTGAGTTCTGGCCGAGAAACGCCTGCACTGAGAATCCTTCATGGGGCTAGCCTTGCGCAACATGCTTGGGGTCGTCCCCCCCCAATTTTCGTCAAAGTATAGATTTTGAAGGAGTTATACGCAAAGTATTCACAACAAGGGAGTTACGGGTCGCTCTTCCAGATCCTAACCTTTAGAATCAAGGAGTTACAATTATACAGCACGCAAAGTATAGATTTCAAATAGTTTAATTCAACTACGGCTGTAGCTCGTCGAACTATGGCCCAACTTTTATTATAGTCCCCGCTGTCAACTGGTCGGGTGATTTTCCGTTGGCGGATCAGTTTTCCGGCAAGCCCGTCTCGGGATTACTTCCTGTTAGCCGACTATCCGCCCGGGAACTACTTTTTTTTCCCTCTTCTGCCACACGCAGAAACCAAATGCGAACCCGGCTGGGCGCACGCATCGAAAGTGACGGTGCTAGCGCTTGTTCACGGCGAGCCAGGGCATGCCGCGGTAGGAATCCGCCACCACCCAGGCGCCGGTCGTCAGCGCCCAAGAGAGCACGGCCTCGCTCCATTGAAAGGCGCTTTTGGGGCCTGCCGCCGCCACGATGGGTACCCACACCAGCAGCGTGAACATGCCCATCTGCAACGCCGAGAGCGCGGCCGCCAGCCGTGCATACACACCGATGATCACCGCCACGCCCGCCGCGATGAATGCGCCGCCGGTGAAATACGCCCAGGCCACGTGCGCCGGCAGCCAACCAGGCACCAGCGAGACGGTGTCTTTGAGATAGGTGAAATGGGCCACGCCGAAGGGGATCAAGGCTAGGCCGTAGAACGCTCTCGCGATGCGCAGACCCTTATCGCCTGTGGCGAAACTGAGGCGCTGCCTGTCCCAGTCAGTGGCGAACCAGGCATACAGTACCCAGGCGGCCGCCACCATCACCGCGGTCTGGCACCACGGCCAGTAAACGTCCACGGTGAACGTGCGTAAGAAGCCGGGCACTCTCAACACCAGCAACCAAAGAAGGAGAAAGGCGAGCAGCGCGCGGGCAGCGGGGGCGGCGACACGCTCCCAGAGCAGGCCTATGCCAGATGCTAGGGAGATGAAGGCGCAGAGATAGGCCAGCCCTTCGCGAAGCGGCACACTCTTCGGTACCGGCTGCCATATCGCGGTGAAATTGCCTTTGATCAGGCCCAGGATTCCGAGGCCGATCATGGTGGCCGCAAAGACCGCATGACCCGCGCTTGTGATGCGCATTGCCCTATCCTCCGCTGGGTGTTCCGGTTTATCGCGGTACAGGTGTCCATTGTAGGCCAGATGACGGGGCCGAGGTTCGACCGACACTGCCGGGTGAGCGAGCATCGACGGTTCCCAATTGTCAGCATTGGGCGTTCGACAGCGAATGTCGCCGGCGTAGCTGTCGAGTCGAGACATTGCGGCCATTCGACAAAGCTCGTCCTGTCCCAATAGTTCCGCCCGGCTCAGTGCACTTTTTTCAGTTCCACCCGGATGGCTCTCAGAGGCTTGGTGGTCTCCATGTTCTCCATTTGATGCGGGGGGCCGATGGGCAGGAATACGACTCCCCCGTCCTCTTTGCGAGGGTGGTCAACGGCCGCTATGCCAGGCGAGTATTCCTTCATATGCGCAGATGAGATGTAATAGAGAACACTCGGGTAACGGTGAGCGTGGAGCGGTTCGCGAACGCCGGGCTGAACGGTCACTTCGAGCACTCTCACCTCGTCGTTTTCAAACAGAAGCTTGTGATTTTGTGGAGCTGCGGCCAGAGCGTCGTTCTCGGGAGTCCACCACTTGTCGAAGTTAGTCGTGGTCTGTCCGAGCAAGAACCCGGCGCTAAGAGCTCCGACCACCAGTACAACGTTCGCGAGTCGTTTCATGGGCTTCTTCTCCCAACTACTGTCGGACAGCCTTCAGATTGTAGCGTTCTTTGCGCTGCCAAATACCGACTCTCAGAAGAGTGGACTCACGACGCACTGCACCCACCTGTCCACCGACCCGATGGTGTCTGCATCGATTCCTGTCGCCGGGGCGATCAAGAGGCGCTACCGGGCGGAAACTGATTCGGCTGGTGCTCCCCGGAAGCAACGAAGAAGAACCGTGAGCGATCAGGGCTCGGCGTTTGCCAATCCGCCTGTTGGTCACTTTGTTCGCCCATGTGGCGTCAGCAGTCGGGAATTCCGGCCGGATCACGGGCAACTCGGAAGTTATTCCCGCCCCGAAGTCGGCTCCTCGCAACCTACGCTAGTTCGACATACGCACACGATTCGGGCCCGAGGACGTGGACGAATCGTCCAGCGACATCAGTCCGTCCAAGTCCGGAGACATGTCGCTGAAGATCGCTTCCACCTGCTGCACGGTTTGCTCGGTCTGTTCCACGTCGTGCACCAGGCCGTCGAGCCGGTCGGTGACCTGCTGCGGGTCGCGCATGGTTACCGATTGATCGCGCACCAGCATCAGCACATCCTCGACCGCGGAGCATTGCGCGTCGACTACTTTGCGGTTCTCGGAAATCTTATCGAACTTCTCCAAGCGCTTGGTGAGAATCTCGATGCGCTTCTTGTTAATCTCCTGGACTTTCGGCGGGTCGGTGCTCAGAGCCTTTTGCAGGGAGGCGATTTCGCGCTTGATGCCATCCTGCTCGGTGCTCTTCACGTATTGCTGCTGCTGAGCCGCCGCCAGCAAGAGCCGGGCGTAGCCATTGAGCAAGCCTTGCAGGCGCGAGTCGATTTGCTGCAAGAAGATCTGCGAGGTGGACGAAAACTGGGCAAAGTTGCTGCGAATCGAACCGCAGACTTGCGCGGCGTGCACATAGCGGCTTTGCATCTCGGCGGGCAAGCTGGCGAGCATTTCGCTCAGCTTCTGCTGGTGCTTTTGCTGTTCCTCGGCGAATTTCCAGGACTTCACTAGCCGCTGAAAGCGCCAGTTTTGCGGAACGATGGCGAGATACATCAGTTCGAGGCCGCCCGCCAGGATAATCGGCAGAAAGCTGCCGCTCACCAGCGCAAACACACCCGCGCTCACCATGGCGATCCAGTTGTACTGTAGATGGAACGCCTCTTTTATGAAATTGATGTTTTCCTGCTGGGCGGGAGGGCCGGGCTGGTCGTCATTCTGCATGCCCTGAAAGTCGGCGGGAGCCATTTATACACTCACCCGCACCTGTCCGCTGCCAGGAGCTTTGCGCAAGCGGCCGAGAACGTAGTTCGCCAGCTCGTGAAACTCGTTTCGCTCTTTCAGGCCCAGATCGCGCGGGCGATCGAACGGCACCTGCACGTCCTCGATAATCGTTCCTGGATGCGCGCTCATAACAAAAATCCTGTCCGCCAGGTAAACCGCCTCCTCAACGTCGTGGGTGACAAACAAGATCGTGCTGGCGGTTTCGTCCCACACTTTCAACAGCAGTTGCTGCATCTCGCTGCGGGTTTGCGCGTCGAGCGCGCCAAACGGCTCGTCCATCAGGATGACCGCCGGGCGAAGCGCCAGCGTGCGCGCGATCGCAACTCGCTGCTGCATGCCTCCGGAAAGCGTCTCGGGATAGGCATTCTCAAAACCGCTAAGTCCGATATCCTGGACTAACTGCGCCACCGTTTCTTTGCGCTGCTTTTCCGGGACGCCGTTGATCTTCAACCCGTAAGCTATGTTACCAGCGACCGTCAGCCAGGGAAACGAAGTGTACTTCTGAAACACCATGCCGCGGTCCTTGCCCGGACCGTGTATCGGCTGTTCATTTACCAGGATCTCGCCAGTATCAGCTTGATCGAGGCCGGCGATCAAGCGCAACAGAGTCGACTTGCCGCATCCGGAAGGACCGAGCAGGACGCGGAATTCGCCGATATCGCGCCCTTCGCGGGAGTACGCATCCTCAATCTCGAAATTGATGTTCTCGAGGGCGTCAACCTTCGAACCGTCCCCTAAGACAAACGTCCGGGCGACGTTGCGCACCGTGATTTTCGATTTCTTAGGATCCATATTCTTATGCTCGGTGCTTGGCCGCCTTCAGGTGCGCGGTAGCACTGGGAACGCCCGCCCCGCCTCCGGACAGCGTGGCACTCGCTTTGCGCCAGGGGAAGAGGAGTCCTTCCAGGAACGTCAGCAAAAAACGGAACAGGAACGCGGCGATGCCGATGGCAATAATTCCCGCATACACGCGATCGAAATCGAGCACTTTGCGAGCGGCTTCGACCATGTAGCCTACGCCCTTACGAGCATTCAACATCTCGGCCAGGATCACGTAGGTCCAGCCGATGTCATAGAGGATACGGAATGACGAGAAAATCGCCGGAAACGACGCGCGAAACACGAGCCACAACGCCTGCCGCTGCTTGGCTCCGAGGGTGTAGGCGGTTTCGAGCAGGGCGTTGTCCACCCGATTGACCTCTTCGACCACCACCGCCAATAAATAAAAAAACATTCCAAACCACAGGAACGCAACCTTCTCGGTTTCGTCGATGCCAAACAGGGCGATGAAGGCGGGAAGAAACGCGGTGAGCGGCATGGCGCGCATGGGCGCGGCGACGGGGTTGATGAGTTCGAACAGCCAGCGGTAGCTGGACATCAGAATGCCCAGCGGTATGGCGACAACCGCGCACCAGAAAAATGCCTGGGCGATTCGCCACCAGCTCATGAAGACGTTTCCGAGCAGGTCGTACTCGGTCCACAGCATTCCAAAAGATCGGATCACTCCCATGGGCCTGGGCAGCAGTGAAAAATGCGGGCCTTGCCAGTAGGGCAATAAGATCCAGAGCAGCACGATGACGCCCCAGGTGATAAACGGCGCGGCCCAGCGGACCCACGGCTGTACTTCTTTCCGAATGGTGAACCAATCGCTCATTGTGACCTGTCGTTAGTTCGAAGGGCTAACTCGAACCTTTAGCTCGAAGGATTGGCATAGACCTTGATGTCGGTGCGCCGATTCTTCTCGCGTCCTTCGGGCGTCGCATTGCTGTCAATCGGTTTGTCCGGACCATTGCCGGCCGTCCGCAGCCTTATGCCGGGGAAGCCGTATTTTTCCATCAGATAGTTCTTTACTGTGTCCGCGCGCGCGTGTGAAAGCTGAATGTTGTAAGCGCGCGCGCCGGTCGAGTCGGTGTTGCCGTCGATATCGACAATCGTGTTCTCATAAGCGCGCATCGTGCCGGCAAGTTCATCCACGATGGCTCGCGAATCGAGGCTCATGGCTGCAGAACTGGGATCGAAGTAGATAGACCGATGTTGCGTCGCGATGGGCGTTGCTCCCCTGGGCGGGTCTTTGTATTCGATGGGCGCTTCGGTGGACGCCATGGAGAAGCTGTCGGCCAGTTTCTCGACGTAGCGGCGATCCAGGCTCTCTTCCGGATTGAACGTGTGTTTAATGATCCGCAGCTCCCGATACATGTCCTGGGCCATCCCTAAGATGTTCGAGTAATCGGAGTTCGACCCGGCGGTGCCCATGAAGGAACGATTATCGGCGTAATCCGCCAGCTTCACGCCCCCGAGCATGGTCTTCGCCAAGTCGGATGGGATATTGAAATCCTTGACCGTGCCGATCAGGTTGTACGCTCGCTCCGGTTGCGTCTTGATGAACTCAACGCCTTCGAGCCAGCCCTGGGTGAACTTCAGCAAGGTTTGCGGATGCTTGGCTGAGAAGCTGTCACTCACCACCAGAATGTCGGCGATGAGGCGGTTGGCAATCTTCGTGTCGTAGATCTTTTTCGATCCGGGACGCTTGGCGACCGCGTCGCTCATGTCGGGGTCCCAAGCCACGGCGGCGTCGACTTTTTCCTGGGCGAAAAGGGTCGCCGGCTCGATGCCATCCTTGGTGTGGATGGCCTGGGCGAAGATTTCATTGCGCTGCTCGGTGCTGAGCCCGGAAGTCTTCAGTCCATTCCACAGCAGGAAGTGCGACGGAGTGTAAGGGGCAAATGCCACCTTCTTGCCGGCTAGGTCCTCAATGCTGTTGATCCCCTGCTTGCCGATTACGCCATCGGCGCCGCGTGACCAGTCCACCATCAGAAACGCATGCGAGCCGAATCCTTTTTCTTTGAACTGGGCATAGTCTTTGGCATAGACGTCGGCGGTCGTCAGCATGACATCGACATTATCGGTTGCGAGCGCGGCCGCTCCCTCCGTCCAATCGTCGATGATCTTGAACGAAACCTTGAGTCCTTTCTTGCCGTAGATGGAATCGGGAACTGTGTCGAGCCCGCCATTCGCCACCAGGCCAGCGACGCACCCGACCCACACGTTGACGCGCACTCGGACCTCCGCGTCGCTGCTCGTCGAAGATGCCGGCAGCAACAGAGGCTTGGTGGCATCCACCGTCTCCCCGCCATGGGAGGCGCTTTTGCCGCCCGCCCACTGGCCGAGATCTATGACTCCGTAGCGATTCAGGCTGTAGCCAACCAGGGCCACGCCAATCAGGAAAATAAGAACCCATCCACCTCGCTCAATTTTCACTGCCATAAATTTTCCTCCCGCTCTCTCGCAGCCCCTAAAGGGCCATCTCACTATGACCGACCTTCGGCATCGCTAAAGCGATGCCCTGATACGAAACTTAGGTTTATCTGCAGCCTGTCAAGGCATACCTTGATGCAAATCACAGTCGCCCGCACGGTTGCTGCAGCGTTTTCTCATAACTGCCTTTCAGCTCGGAGGGTTCGTCCCTCAGGGGCTAAAGCCCGCATTTTTTGCAGGCCCTAAACGGCACGGCTAAAAGCCGTGCCCTACCCAAAACCGATTTATGAAACAGGCTCTAAGAAGTCCGTTGCTGCTCCTTCGCGGCGATAGTCTTCTCCGCGCCAGCTGGCGCCGCCGCTTGGGGTGACGCCAGGCCCATCTCGATCTTGAATTGCTTCACCAGTTCGCTGGCCTGGAGTTTCTCGGCTTCGTCGTCGATCTTGATCTTCTGCTGATCCACGTTGCTCATCGCCATATCCATGCGAGCTTCGTTGACGGCAGTTGTCTCCTCGATCTTGCGCACCATCTCATCGTGCGTCTGGCTGATCCCGGCAACCTCGAATTGCTCCATCGCGTCGGCGACTTTCTTCTGCCACTGGGAGCGGCGGTAATCGGCGATTGCGCCTAGCGCCTCCTGCGTCTTGCGGTCCTTCTCGCGCATGAAAGCCTGCTTCACGGCCATGGCTTTGTCGAAGGCTGCGCGCGCGGTCGTGAGCTGGCCCTGATTTCTGGCCAGAGCGCTCTTCGTCTGCTCCAGTTGGGCGGCATAGCTGCCGGCGATGTCGTCGCGATTGGCCTGGATCGCGGCTTTCACCCTCGCGGTCAGGCTGGACACATCGTCTTTGTATTTCGCCTCTTCTCTCTCGAGCAGCGTCACGTTGGCCTTCACCATGGCGATGCTCTCATTCATCCGCGGCACCTGGTCGTTCATGTCGCGGATATTCTGCTGCAGAATCATCTCCGGGTCTTCCGCCGCCGAGATGAAGAAACCAATGAACGACCGGAACACCCTCGACAACCGTTGCCACATAACTCCTCCTGTTCAGGAACGCTGCGCTGTTTTCGATGTGGGCGGCGGCGCATTCACCGGGCCCGTCGTATTTGGCTTTTCGCTGACAAAATACCCAACCGCCTCGTCGATTTTCTTTTCTTCCTGCTGTTTCTTCAGCCGCCAGCCGGCAAAACGTTCTTTCTCCCGCGAAACTTCTTCGTTGTTGCTCTGGATCTTCGCTCGCTGCTCGGTCACGTACTTATCGATCTGGGCCTGAATCTCGCCGTTCTCTTTTGTTTTGCGGGCTTCCAGTTCGTCGGCGGCGCGCTGCTGCACGCGCTCGTACGTATCCAGCGCGCGGTCGCGCCGAATCGCGTCCTGGATGACTTCCTTGACATCCACGCCCGCGGCGTCGAGCGCCACTAGAACCGAAGACTTTTTCACGTCCGAAGGCAAATTGCGAATGTGCTCGCTCTCCAGCATTTGCGAGATCTTGAGAATCGAATAGCCCTGCGGCGCGGGCGGGATTTCCGCGGCTTTGTAGATTTCGTCGAAAGAAGTGGGATCGGAGACCGGCGTAGTGAACTTCGGCTCCGGAGCCATGCTCGACGCGATCTCAGCCACGCTTTGCGCCGCGGTCTTAACGCCGGTGGGAGCGGTCCTCACGCCCGACGGGGCTTTCGACGGGCCTTGCGGCGGGACCTGCTCGGCGCCAGCCGCGTCGTCGACGGAAACGATGTAGTTGTACCACTTCTTGGGCATTCGGCCTCCTGCCAGACCGGCGTAGCCGTTCAAAATCCGCGTCAAATAAGGTGACCCAGAAAGCTAATTGCCGCTGTGTGCTTTGTCAAACGTTTTCATAGAGTTTTCATATAGTTCCGAGCGTTACCGAACCGGCCCGGCGCCTGTCGATCCTCCAACTGCTGGCACGAAGACACTGCTACCAGCGACTGCACAATTTAATCGCAGATCGCGAAGCTTATCAATTCAGCTAGAATGAACCCTCTTACCGTTCAAAATGAACACTCTTTTTGAACGAATGCGGCTGAAGGAGCAAGCGTGGCTGCCAACGATCTCGCGTCGATTTTGAGCCGGGTTGTAGAAACTAAAGCCGAATACGACATTCGATTGCTCGCACAACAACTGGGCACGAATTATCGCTCGCTCATGTACTGGCTGCGCGGCGAACGTCAGTTTCCCGCGCACCTGCTGCCCCGGATGTGCGTGCTCCTCAATAATTATGAAGCCCTTGATTTTCTGGAGAGCCAGGCGGGGCGGGTCGCGTTCAAACTCCCGGAGCCGGACATCACCCTGGAGAGGGAACTGGTGGCGGTTTCTCACCTGATCAGGGAAGTCGGAGAAGCTCTGGAGAGCGTTGCGGAAACTCTCGCCGACGGCATTGTAGAAGAAAGCGAATTGCGGACAACAATTCCCAAGCTGGAAGCTGTCATACAAGAATGCGCGTCCCTTAGGTACTTGCTGGAAGACCTCTGTAAAAAGAGGAAAAGGAAGACCAAGCGCTAGAGCAAATCCAGAGTTGCTGTGACCACAGGCGGCGGGCCGAGCTGCGCTCGGCATGGACAGACGAGGGCGTCTGTCCCTACGCGAGCAGGACATAGTTATGGTGAATCCACTCTAGCTCTGAGAAGACGATTGCAGGACTCCGCTGCACGGCAGGATCACCCGTACCTGGCAGCCCTTTTTCCCGATCAGGTTGGACAGCTCAATCGAGCCTCCGTGCACTTCGGCGATCTGGCGCGAGAGTGCCAGCCCTATGCCGCTCCCAGCGGGCTTCGTCGTATAGAACGGCACGAACGCGTTGCTCGGATTCAGGAGTCCCGGCCCGTTGTCGTCGATAGTTAAGACAACGCTCTTATCTTCGATCGCCCAATGCAACGTCACCTGCGGCTGTCGAATCTCGTTGCCGTTTGAGGAGTCGCCCGGCAGACCGCTAGCAGAGCTTGACTCAAGCGCCGCTTCGACCGCATTGCGCACGAGATTAATCAGCATCTGCTCGATCTGGTCGGGATCCACCATCAGCATCACATCCGGGCCCCTCGAAATCGCTACCGCCAGCCGGGTCTCGAGAAAAGCAACCCGCTCCACGATCGGGAGGAGCGCCACTTTCTTGACGGCGGGAGGGGGCATCTGCGCCAGTTGCCGATAGGCTTGCAGAAACCGGTTGAGTGACGCGGTGCGAGCTTCGATGATGGCCAGACCGCGTTCAAAGTCTCGACGCTGGTCGGGGTTGAGTTCGGTCTCGGCGAGGCGAGTGCTCAGGCTCCCCGCGATCGACTTGATCGGGGCCAGCGAGTTGTTGAGTTCGTGCCCAAGCACTCGGATCAACCGTTGCCACGCGCTGCGCTCCTCTTCGCGGAGCGCCCGGCTGACGTCGGACAAGACCACCAGAGTGTGCGGCGCACCCTTTTCTCGAAACTTGCTTTGCCGCACCAGCCAGCGGGCGCTCGAACTGCTGCCCGGACTATTGGCCGGCAAAGCCAGCAGTGCGTCGTTCGCCGCGCTCAGGCAATCGGCCAGCCCGATCTCGTCAGCAGTGCGTCCGAGGAGGCGAATCGCGGCTTGTTGCAGGAGTTTTTCGCCCGCGGGATTCACCAGTCGAAGCACTCGGCCTGGGTCAAACGCGAACAACGGAGCGTCGATTTCTTCCACGACCCGCCGCAGGAGCGCAGTCGCTTCGATGGCGCGGATGCGCTGATCGGCGAGCAGGTCGGCCAGCGCGTTGACTTCGAGCGAAAGCTCTCCCACCGCGTCGTCCGGAGCGGTTCCACGCGCTCGAAAGGAATAGTCCTCCTCGCGAAGCGCCGCCACTATGTTCGCCAGTGTCTGCAATGGCCGCACCGCTTGCTCATGCAATGCTAGGGCCAGCACCCACCAAACCAACAGCTCTACGAACAAGAGCGCCAATTTTGATTCTGTGGACCAGGGTTGCAGCCAGATAAGAATGCCGCTGAGCACAATTCCGGGTAAGGCGACGAGTAATGAGTAGAGGTTGATACGGCGCTCGTAGAGAAGGCGCACCCGCTTACGAGGAGCCTTCCGCATTTTTGCCCTGGCGCCGGTCTGCAGGCTAGAGGCCATACTTCTCCATGCGCCGATAGAGCGCACCCCGGCTTAGCCCCAAGGCTTCGGCGGCGTGGCTTATGTTCCCCTGAAAACGCTGCAGCGCCTTTTGGATGAGGAGCGTCTCCACCGCCTCCAGGCTGAGTTCTTCGAGATTCTGAGCTTGCGGGCGCTGCAGATTCAGCCCGAGGTCCGCTGGTTGAATCTCGTGTCCGCGGCACATCAGGACCGCTCGCTCCAGCGTGTGTTCGAGTTCTCGAACGTTACCCGGCCAGGCATATTGCGCCATGACTTGCAGCGCGGAGCTGTCGAATCCGTCGATTTCGCGGCGATAGCGGGACGCATAGCGCCGGAGAAAATGGATGGCGAGCGCAGGAATATCCTCGCGCCGCTCGCGCAGTGGCGGCACATGGATTTCGACCGTGTTGAGCCGGAACAGCAAGTCCTCCCGAAACTCGCCCGCGGAGCATGCCGCCTGCAGGTCGATATTCGTGGCCGAGATCAGGCGCACGTCGATTTTCCGCGGCCGCGAGGATCCCAGGCGCTCGATCTCGCCCGATTCCAGCACGCGCAGTAATTTCGCCTGTTGCCGGACAGGCACATTTCCGATTTCGTCCAGAAAGATGGTGCCCCCATCGGCGAGTTCGAAGCGCCCGATGCGATCGGTCCGCGCGTCGGTGAAGGCGCCCTTCACGTGGCCGAAAAGTTCGCTTTCGAATAGCCCCTCCGACAACGCGCCCGTGTTCACCGCAAGCAGCGGGCGTGAAGCGCGTGAAGAAAGAGCGTGCAGGGTTTGCGCGACCACCTCTTTGCCACTGCCGTGTTCGCCCGTGATCAGGACATTCGCGTCGGAGGGACCGACCCGCGCCATGGCCTCGAGGACAGGCTGCATGGAAGCCGCGGCGGCGATGAAGTCCGGACGGCCTTCAGCCTGGAGAAGCCGGTTCTCCGCCGCCAGTCGCTCGGCGCGCTGCAGAGCGCGATGCAATTCGACTTGCGTCCGCAAAATGGCCAGCAGGCGATCGTTCTCCCACGGTTTTTGGACGAAGTCTCGCGCCCCGCGGCGCATGGCTTCAACCGCCAGTTCGACGTTGCCCCAGGCAGTCATGACGATGACTGGGAGATTGCCATCGAGCGCCACGATTTCCGAAAGAAGATCCAACCCTTCCCGGCCAGAAGTGGTGTCGCGGGTGTAGTTGAGATCGATCAGCAGCGCATCATAAGAATCCGTTGCCAACGCCTGCCTGACTTCGGCGGGAGACTTGGCGCTCTCCAATCGATAGCCTTGCGGATGAAGCAGCAGTTGGAGAGCTTCGAGAATGTGCGGTTGATCGTCGGCCGCCAGAATGCGTGGCGCGCGATTCTCGTGGGGAAGGGAGGACGCCGGCGAGCGAAAATCTTGCGGCTTGGCCGAAGGCGGCATGAGTTATGGAGATGACGCGGTAACCGTCCCGCTGACCGCATCCTGAATAAGCACTCTATTATGTTCCAAAGTTGCGCCGGTCGCGCCATCAAGTTCGACTCGGGCTTTCTGCTAGATGGGTCATGGCGGTAACCAAGTCCAGTTCGGCCACCGAAGGATCGCGCTGCATTGCCATGGTCCGATAATCCTCAAGAAAAGTTCCTTACTCGTAGCGCAGCGCCTGCATGGGATCGACCTTCGTAGCCCAGCGCGCTGGTATGTAAGCAGCCACAGCCGCCACACTTGCCAGCACAAGAGTCAACAAAACGAAGACGATTGCGTCGATCCGAATCACGCCGAAAAGCAGGCTCGATAGCGCGTGCGTTAGAAGCAGCGCGAAGCAAGTTCCGATGGCGAGCCCGGCGACCGCCATCTTGATCGCGGATGCAACCACCAACCGCAGAACGTCAACACGGCGGGCTCCGAGCGCCATGCGCACCCCGATCTCGTGGGTGCGCTGGGCTACTGAGTAAGCCATTACGGCGAAGATTCCCGCGGCGGCCAGTACCAAGGCGATAATTCCAAAGACCATCATCATGCGCGCGGAAAAATCTACTCCGCTAACGTTGTCGGAAACGATCTGCTCCAGGCTGCGGACATCGTAGGCGGGCTCATCGGGGTCGATACTTTGCACTTGCGCGATTACCGCCGCTGCCAGGATGGCTGGATCGCCCGAGGTGCGCACGACCAATTCCGACGAGGGTTCCGGAGCCTGCGCGAACGGTACGTAGGTGGCCGGGTCGGGGTTGGGAGCGAAGGCTGAGGATTTTATGTCGCCAACGACACCCACGATCTGCCGCTCCGGTTCGTGCTTTTCGCTCGGCCCCAGTCTCACGTGCTTCCCGATCGGATCCTGACCCGGCCAGTTGTCGCGCGCCATGCGTTCACTGATGACGACGACCGGCGGCGCCTCGGGACCGTCCTGCGCGGAGAGGGACCGTCCTTTGACCAGCGGCACGCGCAAGGCAGAGAAGAAATCTGGGGTGACGACCTCCAAAAGAGCATATGGCGTTTCTCCAGCGGAAGCCGGAGGCCGGCCTTCCGCATGGTATTCCCCCCAGGTTGAATTCCAGGTCGACGGCAAGCTGGTCGCGCAGCCCACGGACTCGACGCCAGGCAGAGCCCGCAACTCGCGGATGAGACGATCGTAGTAACTGACGATTTCGTCCTTCTTTTGATATTTCTCTTCTGGCAAGGTCACGTGGAACGTAAGCACGTGGGTGCGATCGAATCCCATCTCGATGGTGAGGAGATTGTGGAAGCCTTTGACCATCAGTCCGGCTCCCACCAACAGCACCAAAGCCAGAGCGATTTCGGAGACCACCAGAAGACTGCGCAGCCGTCCCGCGCCTGCGCTGGCGCTGGCCGAGCGCGTGTTCTCTTTCAGAGCATCCCCCAGTTCGGAGCGCGAAAAACGCAGAGCCGGCGCAAGTCCCGCCAGGATTCCGGTCAACAAGGCAACGGCCAGCGTGAACCAGAGCACATGGGAATCAACTTCAAGGTGCTTCAACCCAGGCACATGCGCCACGATGAACGGCGGGAGGCCGCGCCGAAGCAGACCCATTCCCCAAGTGGCAAGCACGACTCCGCTGGCCGCTCCGGCCAGCGCCAGCAGCGTGCTTTCGACCAGCAACTGCCGCACGAGTTGCCATCGGCTCGCGCCCAGTCCGATGCGTACGGCCATCTCTTTTTGCCGGCTTGAAACCCGCGCCAATTGCAGGTTCGCGACATTGACGCAGGCAAGCAGAAGAACAAAAACCGCAGCGCCCATCAACACCATCACAAACTGCCGAGTCCCAGCCGTAGCATCCTCGGCCAGACGCACGACTCTGACGCCGTGACCGCCGTTAGTGTTCGGGAACTGCTGTGCCAGTCGGTTCGCTACAGCCTGCAGGTCGGCCCCAGCATGAACAACGGAGGACTCTTTCTTGAGCCGTCCCAGCACCAGCAGATAATGGTTGGCGCGGTCTTCACTTGCGGCGCCCGCGACAGAACTCAAATCGAGAGGAGTCCAAATCTCGGCGCCAGCGGGAAAATCGACATCGGGACCGGCCACTCCGATAACGGTGAACTTCTGGCCATTCAGCAGCAGGCTCTTTCCGACAACCCCCGCATCGCCGCCCAAATGCCTTTGCCAGAAGCCATGACTTAAGACGACGACGGGAGCGATTCCATGCTGAAAATCGACCTGGCCGATCTGGCGCCCAAGTTGCGGCGAAACGCCGAGCAACGGGAAAAAGTCAGCCGTTACCTGGTAGCCTTCGACGCGCTCGGCGACTCCTTCGCCCGTCAAATTGGCGTCCCAGCCGTGCACGGCGGCCAGATGCTCAAAGGACTTGCTCTGTTCCGTCCAATCGCGGAAGTTGGCCGGAGCAGCTTTAACGCTGGTTGCGTTCTGCTTGGGGACGGTTTCCCAGATAGCAACAACGCGATCAAGATCCGGAAGCGCAAACGGCCGGAGAACCAGCGCGTTTACGTTGCTGAAGATCGCGGTGTTGGCGCCGATGCCGAGCGCAAGCGTAATCACCGCAACCGCCGTGAATCCCAAGTTTTTGCGCAACTGGCGCAACGCGAAGCGCATATCCTGCAATAGCCCGCTCATGCGCAAGTCTCCTGCAAGAGTTTTTTTAGTTCTTCTTCCGCCACCACTTTGCCGTCGAACAAATGCACTTCACGTTGCGCGTGCTTAGCGAAACGCGGATCGTGGGTCACCATGCAGATGGTCGCTCCTTCGCGATGCAAGTTCTGCAGCAACTCCATCACCGCCTCGCCATTGCGCGAATCGAGGTTTCCAGTGGGCTCATCGGCGAGCAGAATGGATGGCTTTCCGCCCAGCGCTCGCGCCACTGCGACGCGTTGCTGCTGGCCGCCCGATAGTTGCGACGGATAATGCCGGATGCGATGCGCCATGCCGACGCGCTCCAGTGCTTCCATCACCCGCGCCTTGCGATCGGCGGCCGGCATTCTTTGACGGTAGGTCAGCGGGAGTTCGACGTTCTCATAGACCGTCAGATCGCCAATCAGGTTGAAACTCTGGAAGATGAACCCAATCTCCTGGTTGCGAATTCGCGAGCGCTCCGCGAAATCGAGATTCTCGACCGTCTTCCCATTCAGTGTGTAGCGACCGGCGGTAGGTGCGTCCAGCAGCCCGATGATCGACAGCAGCGTCGATTTACCGCAGCCCGACGGCCCCGACATGGCGAGATACTCTCCTTTATCTATCGACAGGTGAATTCCGGAGAGCGCGTGCGTTTCTATCTCATCGGTGTAGAAGACCTTGGTGAGATCCTGAATCTGAATGAGTGGCTGTCCCGCTTCGGTCATTGCTGATTCCCTCGCTGTTCTAAGTTCGTTGTTACCTGAGCGTGTTACTCGACCGTGTTACTCGAGCCGGATACGATCTGTGTTGTCCCAGCGCGGCATGTCGGACAGGATGACAGTATCTCCTTCGCGCAGCCCCTCAATTACCTGGATCGAATTCACCGAGGCTCGGCCGACTTTCACCGGCACGCGCAAGGCTCCCTGCCCGTCAGAACCGACTTTGAACAAACTGATGGTGCTGTTCTCCTGCCCGAAGGCCGGACGGCCGACATAGAGAACGTTGTCCATGCGCTCCAGGTCGACGGTTCCGTCCACACTCAGGTCGGGCCGCGCCCCCTTCGGAAGTTCACCGGTGAGTTTGACGTCGACCGTCACCGTTCCGTTTTGCACCGCCGGATCGACTCGCATCACCGTGCCCGCGATCAAGCCGTTGTGCGTGTCGATCGATGCGGGTTCGCCAATCTGCACGTCGCGCGCCTGCGTCTCGGCGACCTTCAGCTTGGCCATCAGGTGATCGGGTTCCACCACCTTCGCCAGCATGGTTCCGGGCAGAACGCGCTGGCCGACTTGCAGCGGGAGATCCACCAGCACGCCATCGATGCCCGCTCGCACTCGCAACGCGTTCAACTGTTTCTGTTTGAGCTGCGCCAGGGTTCGCATCTGATCGACTTTGGCTTGCTGTTCGGCCATCTGCGACTCAATCGCCCGCTGATTGGCGGCCAGCCTCTGCGTTTCAAGATCGTTTCTCGTGGTGAGCTCGTCTGCCTTGTCCTGGGAGGACTTGAAGGCCAAGCCCGAGATGATTCCCAGTTGGTAGAGCGCCTTGTCGGTGTCGGCCTGGCGTTGCGCCTGCGTGTGGTCGGCATGGACGGTAGCGGCGCCCGCTTTCTGGTTCATCAGATCGCTTTCCAGCTTCATCCGAAGGCTCTGGTACTCAGCTACGGCAGCCTTCAACTGCAGCTCGGCGTCGACCGCGGCTTGCTCCGTCTGCGGATTGCTCATCTCCAGCAGGACCGTGCTCGCCGTTACCTGCGATCCGGGCAGCATATGAATTCGCACCACCGTGGCCTCGGTCTCCGCCGGTATCTGACGCACCGCTTCCTGGCTGGGCACCAGCGTTCCCAGTCCACGCACCTGGCGCAGCATTGGACCGCGCTTGACTGTGTCGGTCCACACGGTTCCGCGTTCTACCGTCGGCGCCGCAGGCTGCAGCCGCGAGACTCCAACTGAGACTGCAGCCACTGCCAGAACTGCGGCGGCCGCGATTATCGTCTGGCGGCGACGCTTCTGAGTTCTGAACTCGGGTCGAGCGATATCCATTTGCTTGTAGAGGGGCAACTGGGAGGCCATCTTCCGCAGAACGGTAAGTATTCAGAAACATGGCGGATGACGTAGACGGTGTGGACTGGAAGAAGCGTCTCTCTATCCTGAACCGGACGATGGTGTCCGAGAATGGACAGAGCCGGCCGCAGCAAAGGCAGATCGCGCCGGAGGCGTGTGTCTAATTATGAAGGAGCAAGAAACATGCCAAAACGACTGACCTCTTGCAGGGCAGCACTCCGTTCGACCGTGCGCCCCGATGGTATGATTTGCCGAAACTAAAGTGTCGGAAAATCGCATTCATGGAAGTTCTCAAAAAACTTTTTGAGCGGCATTTCCGCTCGCAGGTTGAACGGGTGCAGCCGCTGCAGGGACAACTCGGCGGGTCGGGCCGCAAAATCATCCGGCTGTCCAGCGAAAAACTGAGCGCGATTGGCATTCTGTACGACGTGCGCGAAGAGAATGTCGCTTTCCTCGAATTCTCCCGGCACTTCCGCCGCCACGGTCTGCCGGTGCCGGAAATCTATGGCGAAGACTTAAGCCAGGGCGCTTATCTCGAGGAGGATCTCGGCAGCACCACGCTTTTTGAATTTCTTTCCGGCCATCGCGACGGCGCGGCCATCGCTCCCGAGGCCGTCGCGGCCTACCGGAAAGTCGTTGCCGTGCTGCCGCGCTTTCAAATCGAAGCGGGCAGCGATTTGAACTACAAAGTGTGCTATCCGCGTTCGAGCTTCGATCGACAGTCCATCGCCTGGGATTTGAATTATTTCAAATATTACTTTCTCCGCCTCGCTGGCGTTCCCTTCAACGAGCAGGCGCTGGAGCGCGATTTCAGCCGGTTGACGAAGTTCCTGCTGAACGCGAGCCGCGATTATTTTCTCTATCGCGATTTTCAATCCCGCAACATTATGCTGCGCAGAGTTCTGAACGGAGTTAAAAACGAAGACCAGCCTTTTTTCCTGGACTACCAAGGCGGCCGCAAAGGCGCGCTGCAATACGATATCGCTTCGCTTTTGTACGATGCCAAGGCCGACCTGCCTCCGGATCTGCGCCAGCAATTGCTCGATCATTATCTCGCCGGTCTAGCCGGTTTCGTCGATCTCGATCGCTCCGTCTTCATGCAGTTTTACTACCCCTACGTTTACGTGCGGATTATGCAGGCGCTGGGCGCGTACGGTTTTCGTGGTTTTTACGAACGCAAAGAACATTTTTTGCAGAGCGTGCCCTACGCGCTGAAGAACTTGCGCTGGCTGCTTCACAATGTGGAGTTGCCCATCGCCTTGCCGGCGCTGATGGAAGCCTTCAAAAGCATGGTGGGTTCGGAAAAGTTGCAAGGCCTGACGTCGACGTTGCAGCCGGAAAAATTGACGGTGCGCATTTTCAGTTTTTCGTTTCACCGAGGCCTGCCGCAAGACGAGACCGGCAACGGCGGAGGATTCGTTTTCGATGGCCGCAGCCTGCCAAACCCCGGGCGGGAAGAGCGCTTCCAAACCCTGACCGGCAAAGACGCGCCGGTCATCGACTATCTCAATCAACAGGAAAGCGTGCGCGAATTTCTTGCCAGCGCAATGGCGCTGGTGGACGCAAGCGTCAGCACGTATCAGCGCCGCGGCTTCAAGCACTTGATGGTTTCGTTCGGATGCACCGGCGGCCAGCATCGCTCGGTCTACTTGGCGGAGCAGTTGGCAAATCACCTGCGCGGCAAAGCTAGCGATGGAGTGGAAGTGGTCGTCCGTCATCGCGAGCAGGAGCAGATAAATTAATGAAGGCGATGATTCTCGCCGCTGGCATGGGCACGCGCTTGCGTCCGCTTACGGATGATCGTCCCAAGGCGCTGGTCGAAATCAACGGCCGCTCGCTGCTGGAGATCACGCTTTCCCGCTTGCGCAGTTTCGGAGTTCGCGAGGTTATCGTCAACGTCTACCACTTCGCTGACATGGTGGTCGATTGCCTGAAAGCGAACGACAACTTCGGCATGCGCATTGAAATCTCGCGCGAGGAGGTGTTGCTCGACACCGGCGGCGGCTTAAAAAAAGCCGCCTATTTTTTTCTGCAGCATTCCAGCCGTCCTGAAGAACCCTTCATCGTGCACAATGTCGATGTCGTTAGCACCATCGATCTCCGGCGCATGGTGCAATTCCACGCCGAAAATAGAGCTTTAGCGACGCTGGCGGTGCAGGACCGCAAGACGTCCCGATATCTGCTGTTCGACGACCAGCTTTTTTTTTGCGGCCGGCGAGTTGGGGATGAGGAACCTGAAGTTGTTCGACCTGCCAGGCAATTACAGGCGCTGGCTTTTTCTGGCATCCACGTAATCTCTCCGCGTCTGCTCACGTTGATGATGGAGGAAGGCGCGTTCTCCATCATCGCCGCGTACTTGCGGCTCGCCGCCCAAGGAGAAAAAATCCTCGGCTTCCGCGCCGACGAATATTACTGGCGCGATCTTGGTCGACCGGAAGATGTCGCGCAAGCCGCCGAAGACCTGAAGCGGAAAGTCGTCGCGCTGTAGCCTCAGCGCTCGACCACTCGATACTGATACTCTCAAGCAGGACATCGAAATCCCGGAGACCGCAAAGCATTGCCGCCCATTGTCAACGCCCAGGAAATCACGAAAGCCTTCGGAGCGAGCCCGCTCTTCCAGAATGTTTCGTTCACCATTTCTGAAGGCGACCGCATCGGCCTGATTGGTCCGAACGGATCCGGCAAATCCACGCTGCTGAGACTTCTGGCCGGCGAGGTTGTTCCCGACAGCGGAGAAGTATCGTTTCGCAAGCGCACTCGCCTGGCCTGCGTCGAGCAGGACTCGCGATTCATCGCCGGAGCCACGGTGCGGTCGGTGATCGAAAGCGCTCTGGATCGCGCCGGCGTCTCCGGAACCGAGCGCGGCGCCCGTTTTGCCGAGACACTCGGACGCGCCGGCTTTGAAGACCTCGATGCGCAGGCAACCGAGTTATCGGGCGGATGGCAGAAGCGTCTGGCAATTGTCGAAGCCCTGGTGCAGCATCCCGACATCCTGCTGCTCGATGAGCCCACCAACCATCTCGATCTTCTCGGAATCACGTGGCTAGAAGATCTGCTGGAGGCGGCTGCGTTCGCCAGCGTAATCGTGAGCCACGACCGCTACTTTCTAGAGAATGTCACGACCGACATGGTCGAACTCAATCGCATTTATCCCGATGGCTCGCTCCGCGTCCACGGCAACTACAGCGCTTTTCTCGAAAAAAAAGAAGAATTCCTGCACGCGCAATCGCGTCGCCAGGAAGCGCTGGAGAATTTGGTTCACGGAGAAATCGAGTGGCTGCGCCGCGGAGCGAAA
>Ga0181505_10980794_pt1 | contig 39160 bp, 35 predicted proteins | sample PEATcosm2014_Bin_5_FD_127743 | JGI IMG/M metagenome (GOLD analysis project Ga0181505, IMG submission 127743) | Metatranscriptome of peatland microbial communities from MTU Mesocosm Facility, Houghton, MI, USA - PEATcosm2014_Bin05_30_metaT... | ecosystem: Environmental > Terrestrial > Soil >...
GCAGACCATCCGCCGCCTGATCGACGCGGCCATACAGGCGCCAAGCGCCATCAACCAGCAGCCTTGGGCCTTCACCGTCGTGCGCGATCAGCCGCTGCTCGATGCCATCGCCGCCGTTCGCATCCACTCGTAAAATCCGTCCGCGGGGACCAGGCACCTGCGGAATCTCAGCGCGTCGCGGAACGCGGGCTTCGCGGCCGCCGTCTCCGACCTCGCGTTGATCATGCTGGCGGCGACGGACGCGTCCTTCGCCCACGACGGAATCAATCCCCAACGCACCAGCGACAGCTCGCGGACTGGCTCCCTCGGGTTCTGGCGGATGACCGGGACGGGCTGCGTCGGAGCGATGTTGTAGCGCGGGCCCCAGTCTTCTTCCCCTGAGACGGCGTCGAAGTGCTCCTCGATGATTTGCTTCCTCCGCGAGAGTCGATAGCGTCCGCACATGGGGAGATTATGGCAGATCGCTTTGGTTCGTCTTTTCGGCGACGGTCAGGAATTGCTCCACAGCACCGGCATGAACTCTAGTGCAGATGAGCCGCTTTGGAACTTGCGTGTTCTCGACTAGCACCGCGTAACCGACAAAGTCGGTCATGCCTGGGCGGAGCGAGGTTGCGCAGAGCCATCGAATGTCGCCTTCGTGCTCCCGCCGATTCTGCTGATGCGAAGCACGGCTGAGATAGTGGTTTACCTTCCACTCCATGACGGCCAGGGGTTCATGGTGCGGAACGTTCGCCTTCCACAACGTCATTCCGGGAGCAGGCCAGATCACCAAGTCCTTGCGAACGTCTTTTTTCGGTTTGGGGTGCTCTTTGTCGGGCGGGAGCTGTCGTACCGCCACTTCAATGCCGATCTGCGTTAATTGGCTCAGGATCGTTCCCCGACGCACGTGCTTCGCGAGATGGCCGAACGCATACAGACTTACCATCTCGTTCTCCCGTCCGCACCATTCGGAGCAGATGTTCCGAAAGAACGACCGCAAGGACTTCTCTACGAGGGCATCCAGTTCCGACATCGCAGCCAGCACCTTTTTCTTCTCAACATTTCTCTTCAATCTGCTGCCGGACGAATTCGTTCACTTCTTCAGTTGTGGGCATCGGCACGGCGTCCATCCACCCGAGGGCTGTCAAGGCGTCATAGTGCTCAGCGCAGACCCAGATGTGCACGGTGTCGCGATCCGGGTCGCCGTCCGGGTAGTGCTGCAACCGCACTGGGTCAGTCACACAGAAGCGTGCTGGTGCGTCGCACGGCCCGGCAGCCGTCTGATACTGGCAGTAGCGTTCCATGCCTATTTCCCCCTATAAATTGGTTGTGATTCTGGCACCGACTGCGCCAGGGCCAGGAAGTCGTCGAGGCTGATCGGACTCGTTCGCGTCTTCAGCACGTACAGGATCGCGGCGTTGAGCGCCCACATGGGCCAGCCGTTGTCCCTGACCAGCTTGGTGAGCACGCCGCGCTCCCAGCCCTCGCCCCTGAACTCCTCGGCGAACCTCCGCTCCTCCTCCTTGGTCACTGCCCTGTAGTCGAACCTGATCGGCGCGGGGGCAGGAGTCTGCTTCATGGCGTGGATTAACCCATCCTTGCAGGCCAAGCAGCCCCGTCCATCGTGCGTGAGCCAATCGTTGACGATCCTCATGTCGTCGCCCTGGAGGGCGGCGAGCACTTGGCGGCAGGATCGGAACACCAGCCGGCCCTTCTTGTGCGACTTGTTGTACCTGACCAGGGGGCCCGGGATTACGCGGCAGGCGTCCAGTATCTCCGCCGCCCTCTGGGCGTACCTGAGCTCCTTGGCCAACAGCTCGTCCGTGCTCACTGGGTACACGGCTTCGAAGAGTGCCTTTGCCGTCGGGGTTGCTTCTTGCCAGCACACCTCGGGCAGATGCTGCCCTTGGGGTTGCTCTTGCTTTTGTTTCTGCTCCGAGACCTCGGGCTGGTTTTGATTTTCACGTCCCGCGTTGTCGATAGTCGTGAGCGAAGCGAACGACGACTCCCTCGCTGCCTTACTTGCTTGGGTTTCATCTTGGGTTTGATCTTGAGGTGTTGGGTTGGGGGCCTGCAGCGAAGCGGAAAGGCTATCTTGATTACCCGCAATAGGCTGCGTCACTTCCTGCGTCACTTCCTGCGTCACTTCTCCGGACGTGACGCCATTAGTGGCGTCACTTTCTGCTTCATTCAGGGCCTGGTCGCGGTGCTCCGACCATAGCCGCGTCGTCGTCTTCCGCAGGCGCTTGCCTTTCATCTCCCCCGTCTGCGGCTCGTAGTTGTTGATCAGGATCGGGTAGTTCCCGCGCTTTCCGCGCTCGTGCTTCGAGGTGATGTACAGGCCGAGGCACAGGCGGCGTATGACGTCCTGCGCGGTGCGCACGGACCACTGGCCGCCCAGGGCCGCGACCAGGGCGTCGGCCGATCCAGTCCAGATGCCCGTGGCGTAATCGCACTTGGCCAGCATGATCGTGTAGGCCGTGAACATCTGCTCGTCCATCCAGCCGCGCTCAAGGTGCGGCATGATGCCGTTCCGCATCCGCAGGAAGCCGCCTTCTTTGTTTGTTGGTTTCCCGGCGCTCATTGCTTTCCTCTGGCCGCGATGTAGTCGTGCACCAGGCACAAGCCCGTCTCCGGGTTGGTCGGCTTGCCGCCGCACTCCCTGCAACCCATCATCTCCCTGAGCGCCCGCTCGAAGTTTTCGTAGGCCTCCGAGCCGCCCTCCTGGAGAAATCCAGCGAGCTCGTGGTGGGAGTCGACTGGGGGCGGCGCGGGCGGAGCCGGGGCGGCCTTACCCTTCGCTCCGCAGGTCGCGGCGTGCTCCTTGAAGTGCCGCTCGCACAGAACGGTCCGCAAAGCGACGCCCAGGCTGACCGCCGCCGACTTGTCGCAGAAAATTTGGGCACCGTCGTCGTCCCAGTCGCAGAGGTGCCCGCCCGGCGCGACCACCGGGCCGCACGTGCACCCACTACCTGTGATCGGGGTGCCTGCTTTGCTTCTTGCTTTCCTGACCATCGGCTCACCTTGTTCCATTCAACACCGCCGCGCAAGGCCGATCCAAATTACGCAGGTCACGCCACATGTTTCCCGCTGTTATAGGGTTTTTCATCGTCATTGCCCCCGCCTGCTTGTGGTTGATGAACCCGCACTCGCCCTCCGGAAACTCGTGGCCGCACATCATGCGCGGCCGCGTTGCGGTACTTGAATCTCTCGGCCTGCGGGCCGTGCGGGCTCTTCTTTTTCTTATAGCCGCTCATTGGCCGCTTCCTTCTTCTTGCCGTAGTAGGGGTGCCCTGGTTTGTCCCCGCACTTCCTGCGGGGCAGGTGCATCTCCCTCCGCCATAGGTACAAGACTCTCTCGCTCACCCCGAGCTCGCGGCTCATCGCCGGGTAGGAAACACCCGTCGCGTATAGCTCCGCGTACTTCTGTCTCGCCCTCAATAGCAGTTTCATAAACACCTCTGCTCTAGGCCGAGGTAGTAAGAAAACATCTTCATTGTCAGTCGGCGAATTCTGAATTAGGGGATTCAGGGAATTGTTTTTCTCAGTGCGGTAAGGAAAACGACGACCTCCAACGCGCAATCGCTAATTGGAAATTGAATTTTCCCGCTGCCCGGACCCATACAGAGGGTCGTTCCAAAGCGGCACGATCCCCAATCTCAAAACTAAGGAGCAACAAATGAGCAAGGCAACCAAGGCAGCAGAGGCAGCACTGAAGCAGGACATCAAGGACGCGATCTTCGATGTCGTCAACGCCTACGACGAGGCAGAGTACGAAGCCTATGACGAGGCGACCAGCGGCATCGCGCGGATCGTCAACCAGTACGGCGCGGATGCCGTGATCGAGGCGGCGGGCAAGCGTTCGCTGACCTCTAGCATCAAGGTCAGGGAGCTCGCCCTGTCCATGAAAGGGTAAGGACGAAGCGCCCGCGAGGGCGTCCGGCAGTCACTGCCGCTGACGAGTCCGCTCGACGGAATTCTCAAAAGGAGCAGCACACATGCAAGCAACGACAACCACGGGCTACAAGACTTCCGAGTACCCGACGACCGCGATAGACCGCCTGATCCACAAGGCCCTGGCGGGCGACAACTTCACTTCCACCAAGACGGACATCATCATGTCCGCCCTGATCGCCTCCAAGCCTCGCCTGGAAGAAGACCAGGGCGACGCACTAGGGGTGTTCTGATGGGCCGCGCAAGCAAACTCTGGACGAGCATGCAGCGCAAGTACGAGCACGCGCAGCGTTGCCTCTGCAAGGAGTGCGACAACCTGCGTGCGGCGGGCGTGCTCAAGGTCCCGCCGAAGCCCATCCCTCTCGGGCAAGGCGGACAGGCTGGGGGTGTTCCAGGTGACCCGCGAGCTCGTCCCATGGACGGCGATCCTGGACAAGTGGAACCCAGGAACTGACTTCTGACCTGGCACGGGAAGTGGGCCATACGCTCCTTGATCCAGAAACAGGTAGACGAAATCAAGGAGAAAGAGAACAAGCAATGAGCATCAGGGGAGAATCTGTGGCGGCCTTCAAGGTCGCCAAGCGGAATATCGAGATCGCGCGGTGGAGGGCCGAGCGCGGGCGGCTGGTCAGGCTGTGGCTGGCCCAGAACCCCGGCGTGTCCTTCGGCGGCGCGGCCAAGGCGCTGAAGCTGCCGAAAACGACGGTCTACCGGATCGCTAAACAGAAGGACTGAGCTCGCCGGGTGCCGACCAACCGCGAGGCGTCGGGGGGTGGCTCCAATTTCCCGAGAAGCCCGGCAAGAATTTTTGTTTCAGGAGCGGCCATCACAGCCGGGCCATAAGACGACAATGACGACAGCATTTGACTCGATAGAAGGAGAGCTTCGGAAGCAGGAGGGCTTGCAGAGGGCCATGACGCCTCCGCTCCGCCGCGCCCTGCTCCGCACCTGCCAGAGCTACTGCAAGCAAATGGCGATGACGCGTGAGGGCATGACGGCCATGGCAGACGACGCCTCGATGTTCCTGGAATCCACGGGACTGCCCGCGAACTCGCTCGGCAACTCCGCAGGCTGCCTGTTCCGCGGGAAGTGCTGGGAGTTCACAGGGCAGTGGAAGCCAAGCAGCCGTGCGAGCAATCATCGCCACGAGAACCATGTCTGGCGCTACCGCCCAGAACGAGAGGAAGACAGTGAGTAGGCCAAAGGACTCCTGAAAGATGCTCACGCCCCAAACCTGACGGCGTTGACCTTCTGTCGCACCGCCTTGCTCTCGGCACGTGCCAAATATCGCATGGTGCTTTCGATGTCGCGGTGGCCGAGGAGCTTCTGCACGGTCTTCAGGTCGACGCCGTTCTGGAGCAGCCGCGTCGCATAACTGGCGCGGAACTTGTGCGGATGTGCGCCCTCGACCTTCGCACGCTTGGCAATGGCGGCGCAGTCGTCCCACGAGTGCGTGTACTTGTGGCCGCCGGAGTTGGCGAACACCTGCTTGCCCCGGTGCGGCATCCCCTTCAGGATGGTGAGCAGATCGTCGGGGACCTCAATGTCGCGGGCCTCCCACGTCTTCGGCTGCCAGTCCTTCTTTGGCCTGACGCGGACGATGCCAGCCGTGAAGTCAACGTCGTCCCACGTGAGGTTTTCCAGTTCTGCTTTCCTCAAGCCAGCCATCAAGAACGTTTTGAAAATCGCGTGGCGGTAGGCGTCGCACTCCTTGAAAAATGCCGCGAGCTCGTCGTCGTTGTACACGCTGACTTCCGGTTCGGTGAACTTCATGTCCTTGACGGTGATGAGTCCCTTGCCGGGATCGAGCTTGAGCACGCCACGGATGAACTGGTTTATGCGAAAGCACTTGTTCGCCGCTGTGCGTTCGGAGCGTCCCTTGTCAATAAGGTGTTGCCTGAAGCGCAGCAGGTCATAGCGCCTGACGTGTTCGATCAGGTTTGCGGAAACGAAGCCGAGAACACGCCTCCCCTTCTCGTCCCAATACCCGAAGAATTCGTACAGCGTATGCTTCATCAGGTTGTACGTTTCCTCGCGGTGCGACAGCCTGTACTCTTCGAGCCACGGCAGCAGCAGATCGCTCACCATCTTCGGCACGGGCTTGAACTGCTGCGCTGGCGTTAGCCCGTGCGCGTATGCCGTGAGGAGAGCCTCCTGCCGCTCCTGCGCCAGGGTTGCGTCCGCCGCGTTGCGGCACTTCCGCCAGACCGTCCTGTTTCCTTCGCGCCAGCGGATGTAGTACGCCGCGGCTGGCTCCGGCTTGATCTTGTTGTTGCGACCGTACTCCGGCTTGCAGTAGCGCCAGCGGCCGTCGATCTTCTTATATGTCCAGATGGAACAGCGTCGGTTTGCCATGCCTGTGCTGCTGCAAGCATGAGGCAAACGGTCGGAAGGCGGTAGGATGCGGGCGTGCTACGACCTAAGTAACTGAAAGGAAAAGTGCTGGTGCCGGGAGGGGGAATCGAACCCCCAAGGGCCGAAGCCCGGCGGATTTTGAGTCCGCTGCGTCTGCCAGTTCCGCCGTGATAATAAACAACTTAACTAAGAACTCACGTAAAACTGTGTAAGTAAATGTGTCAGTATTTGGGCATTTTCCACACCTTACCTCGCTCAGAAATCCCCGCGACTGGAGAACACATGGCGCCAAGCCGGTGTGCATGTCATATCATGTTGCGGCAAAGGAGCAGCATTCATCCCAATTTATGTTCACGCGAATCATAGCTTGTCTTCTCTTGACCCTGATCTCGGCCCGAGGCTTGTCTGGCGCCGATTTTGCCATGAAGGTGACCGACAAGAATTACCTCGATACTCAAGGTTTCAGCGTTTTTCTTTACGACAGCACGTACCATCCGGTTTTTGTGGACCAAAAGAACACGGCCATGGAGATGATTCTCCACGGCCAGCGCATCGCCACCAACGGCGACGTGCGCCTGATGCCAACGCCCGAGCAGTGGGACCTGGTGGCAACTCTCAAAGATCGCCATGCCGACAAGGCGAACAACCGGCTCAGCGCCGACCTCGCGTTCCCGACATTCGACTTCAGTTACACACTGGAAGTGGCAGCGGAACCAGGCGGCGTGAAGGTCAGCATTAATCTCGACAAACCTCTACCGCAGAAACTCGCGGGGCGGGCCGGCTTCAATCTCGAATTTCTGCCCTCGATCTACATGGGCAAGGCTTACCTGGTGGACGGAACCAAAGCCGGCATCTTCCCGCGGACGCCGAACGATCCGATGACGAAGGTTCTGCCCCTGCCTGATGAACCGAAGAAGGCGTACTACCTGGAGGACTGGGATAAGGCCAAGGGATACACTCAGCCGCTGCCGTTCGCCGAGGGCAAGAGCATCACATTGGGAATCGACGACGCGCTGGCCCGCGTGAACGTCGTATCGGATACGGCCAACCTCATGCTGTTCGATGGCCGCGACCGCGCGCCGAATGGCTGGTTCGTGTTGCGTTCTCTGATCCCTTCCGACAAGACGACCGGCGCCATCGTCTGGCACATCAGGCCGGACGTGATTCCGAACTGGACGCGGCCGCCGATGATCGCGCACAGCCAGGTCGGTTATGCGCCGGGCTTCTCCAAGGTGGCGGTGCTCGAACTCGACCCGAACTACAACGGCCCGAAGACGGCCAAAGTGCTGCGCCTGATGGAAGACGGATCTTACAAGCAGGCGTTCGAGTGCCCGATCACGCCTTCCACTCCCTGGCTGCGCTACGTCTATTCGAAATTCGATTTCACCGTGGTCAATGACCCTGGCCTCTATGTCATCGAGTACGCAGACCAGCGTACGGCACCCTTCCCCATCTCAAAGGACGCTTACGCAAATATCTGGCAGGACAGTCTTGACCATCACCTCGCGGCGCAGATGGATCACGTTTCGGTTCGCGAAGGCTACCGTATGTGGCATGGCGCCTCGCACCTCGATGATGGCCGTATGGCGCCAGTGGTCGGGGAGCAATTCGATGGCTGGAATCAGGCAACGGCAACGGACGGGAAGTACAAAGGAGGAGATCACATCCCTGGGATGAACGTGGGCGGCTGGTACGATGCCGGTGACTTCGACCTCGAGGAGCCTGCGCAACTGAGCGTGATTCAGAGCCTCGCTCTGGCGTATCGCGAATTTAATCTCAAGTACGACGAGCTTACGGTGGATGAAGTCTCGCATGAGGTTGAGATGCACCGTCCCGATGGCGTGCCGGATACGGTGCAGCAAGTGAAGCACGGTGCACTGCTCATCCTGGCGCAGTTCCACAACATCGGCCACGCCATCCGTGGCACTCACGAGCCAGATCTGCGCCAGTACACACAGGTGGGCGACGGGGCGTCGAAAACTGACGGCCGCATTTATGACCCGAAGCTCGGCCCGAACGAGACGAAGGGCGATTACTCGGGCAAGCCGGACGATCGCTGGATCTTCACCACGAACAACTCGTACTTCCAGTGGAATGCCATCGCGGCGCTGGCTGCGGCGGCGGATACGCTGAAAGGCTGGGACGACGCATTAGCGAAAGACTGCCTAGAGACCGCAATCAAAGCATGGAAGGACACGACGGCAAATCCAACGCTGTATCCGACAAGCGCCGGGCCAGACCGAGAGGCTCCGCCAGGTGTGCTGGCTGCGTCTCAGGGTATGGTCTCTGGAGCGCAAGGTCGTAAGCCAAAGAGCAGTTCGGGTACGCCAACAAACTCTGGTGCACCAGGCGCTCCGGCAGCTCCGCCCGCTGGCTCCGGCCGGAGCCGATCTTTCGTGGGCATGGACTGGTCCGCGACTCTGGAACTGACCATCGCCACGAATGGTGCGGAGCCCTACAAGTCCCGCCTGAAGGAATTGTTCCCTCAGATGATCACTCCCGAGCAGATGGACTTCAATGGTTGGAAAGCAGTCCGGGCATTGCCTTACTTGGATGCGAGCGCGAAAGATCAAATGCGCGAACTGGTGAAAACATACATGGCAGGTTTGGACAAGCGGCTGGACGAGACGCCATTCGGCGTGCCCCCTAGCCTCGGCACCTGGGGCGGATCGGGTGCCGTGGTCGACATGGCCATCCGAATGTATTTCCTGCACAAGGCGTTTCCGGATCTCGTGGGCCCTGAATACACACTTCGCGCCGTCAACTACATTCTCGGCACGCACCCGGTGTCGAGCACTTCGTATGTAGCTGGAGTAGGCACGGTCTCCAAGACGATGACGTACAGCAACAATCGCGCCGACAATGCCTACATCCCAGGTGCCGTGATTCCCGGATACATCATCATCAAGCCCGATTTCCCGGAGTGCATCGACGACTTCGGATTCCTGTGGTTTGAAGATGAAGCCGTCGTGGCCGGGTCGGCAAGCTGGGTCGTGGCCGGCAACGCTGCGAACGCAATCATCAAAGAATCGAAGTAGGCCCAGTACTAAAGGCGCTGGGACAGGAATAGTCTTGCTCGATGCGGCTCAAAGGGTGAAGGTTCGATCATTCATGGTCTTCTCGGCAAGCTTCAGTGCCATATCTACTTCCGAGCGGGCGGTTGTCGCTCTGTTCATCTCAAGCATCGACCAGCATAGCCGGAAAGCAGGAGAAGAGGCTGCGCGAATTGCATTGGGCATTCTGAATTTAAAAGTGCCGCCAAAGCCGCAGACTTTGGTGCTACAGCCCGAGTTGGTTGTGCACGAATCGACACAACGACGCATGAGTAAGAACATTTCAAAAAAGGCGCGAACAGGAGTCAAACGAAACCAAAGCCGTTAAAACGGCTCCCTCGCTTGGTAGAACTTTGTTGTCGTCTGGATTTGCTTTGCGCAGTTCGATACAGTTAGCGATAACGTCATGCGAATGAGATCGACCTTACTTCCATCGAGCAGGTTCTGGACTTCTCTTTTCTTCGGCCTGTGCTGCCTAACCTGGATGGCGAAACAGGCAACTGCCCAATTGTGGGATGTGCCCCCGCTACCTCCAGTCAAGTACGCGCAAGCTCAGGACGGCATTAGAGCGACGATCGGGATCGAGAGCGTTCACATTTCCGTTTGCCGTCCCTCCGTTATCCATTTCGTGTCTACGCCCGAACCGCCCACTACTCGACAAATTAAGCCGTGGATGCTCGATTCAAAGGAATCATGTCCAGGTGCAAAGTTTAAAGTGTCAGAAACAACTGATGCCGCGATCCTCACCACCGATACGCTGAAGATCGAGCTCTCGCTCAAGTGGGGCAACGTCCAATTCAGCACGGCAGGGGGCGAGAATCTCTTGCGCGAGCGGAACTCGATTCCCCGCACCTACGAACCTGCTGAACTGAATGGCGAAAGACATTTCACGTTGAAGACAGGTTTGCCCCGGATTTCTCGGAAGGTTTCTACGGTTTGGGCCAACACCAGAGCGGAATGTTCAACTATCGGGGCGCCACCGTCGAACTTGGGCAAAACAACACCGATGTCGCAATTCCTTTGCTGTTGTCGAGCAAAGGCTATGCCTTGATGTGGAACACAGCCTCCTTGACGCATGTCGATAATCGCTTCCCGCTGGAACTTAATTTGGATTCACTTGCCGGTCATGCCGTCGACTACTACTTCATTTACGGCCCAGAGATGGATCAACTCATCCACGAGTATCGAAATCTTACCGGACACACCCCGATGCTGCCGAAATGGTCGTACGGATTCTTTCAGTCGAAGGACCGGTATGTTTCGCAAGAAGAAGTTCTGGCAATCGCACATCGCTATCGCGAACAGCACATACCGCTCGACGGAATTGTTCAGGACTGGTTCTGGTGGAAATCAGAAGGTGATCCGATCTTCAATTCCAATTTCCCCGACGTTCCCGGCGAACTCGAGCAACTCCACGATGAACACGTCCATGCCATGCTCTCCGTCTGGGGGCTGTTTGATTCCAAGTCTCAGAACTTCCTGCAAATGACGCAGCAACACCTGGATGTCCCCAATGCCCATGTTTACGATGCTACGAATCCCAAGCGCGGGACTTCTATTGGAACAACTTTGCTGGCAAGCTCTTCTCTTTGGGTTGGGACGCATTCTGGCTCGACAGCGCGGAACCAGAAGAATATTGGCCCCACATGGGGGACGCCATTTTGCGGGATAAGAAGATCTCGATCGGCAGTGGCGCCGAATACACGAACATCTTTCCGTTCATGCACACGCTGGGGGTCCAGGAACACTGGAAAGCTTCCACTGAACAGAAGCGAGTCTTTCTGCTAACGCGGTCTGCGTTTCTCGGCCAGCAGCGAGTTGGAGCGGCGGTCTGGTCAGGTGACGTTTATGGCTCCTATTGGGGGTTGCGCCACCAGGTGGCGGCAGGGTTGAACTTCGCGCTCTCTGGATACCCCTATTGGACAACCGATATTGGCGGGTATTGGCCGCCGCATGACAACCCTGTCGAGGACCCTAAATTCCAGGAACTCTATGCACGCTGGTTCGAGTACGGAACCTTCTGCCCGATTTTCCGCACGCACGGTCACCGCCCGCAGAATGAGATCTGGGCCTTCGATAAGGTCGAGCCGATTCTTATCAACTACGACAAGCTGCGCTACCGCCTCATGCCCTATGTCTATTCCCTGGCGTGGCGGGTAACAAACGACGACTACACGATCCAGCGGCCACTGGTAATGGATTGGCGCGCCGATGTCAGAGTCCGGGACATTGGTGATCAGTTCATGTTCGGACCTGCGCTCCTCGTCAACCCTGTGCTGCAGCCAGATGCTACTCACAGAAGCTTGTATCTGCCGGACGCCCCAGCTTGGTACGACTTCTGGACGGGAGCTTCGACAAATGGAAGCCGCGAGATCGATGCTGACGCACCTCTCGATCGCATTCCCCTCTACGTGCGTGCCGGTTCGATTCTTCCCCTCGGTCCCGAAATAGAGTACGCGGACGAGAAACCTGCGGGGCCTATCGAATTGAGGATCTATACAGGTGCCGACGGAGAATTCGTCCTCTATCAAGACGCCGGCGACGGTTACGACTATGAGCACGGTGTGCACTCTGTCATCCCAATGCAGTGGTCTGAGTCAAACCGAACTTTGACGATTGGTCAGCGAGAAGGGGAATACCCCGGAATGCCCGCCAGCATGGAGATGAAGGTGGTATTGGTATCTGCCGGACACGGAACAGGACTTGAACCGACCGCGACCCCGGACAAGCTTGTTGTCTACAACGGACAATCCATTTCGGTTCAAGCGCGGTAAGAACCTGCGCGAAACAGCTAAGGATGTATCGAGAGTCCAGGAGTACGGATGAACCATTGCAAGATTTTCTCGCTGGCCGGAATCGTCGTTGTCATTCTCGCCGCCACCTCGATCGCACAGGATACTTCCATCCTGCCATACATGAATCCCAAGCTCTTTCCTGAAGAGCGCGCGGCCGATCTTGTCCACCGCATGACGCTCGAAGAGAAGGCATCACAGTTGGTCAATCAGGCACGTGCCGTACCGCGCTTGAATATTGCTTCTTACGATTGGTGGAGTGAAGCCTTGCACGGCGTCATTTCCGATGGCGTGACCGAATTCCCCGAACCCATCGGTCTTGCCGCGACGTTCGATGCGCCTCGCATTCACGAGATGGCGACCGCGATCGGGATTGAGGGCCGAATCAAGCACGCTCAGCACGAGCGCGCTGGACATTCCAATATTTTCGAGGGCCTCGATTTCTGGGCGCCGAACGTCAACATCTTTCGCGATCCGCGCTGGGGACGCGGCCAGGAAACCTACGGCGAAGATCCCTTCCTGAGCGCTCGGTTAGCCGTCGCGTTTGTCACAGGTATGCAAGGCGATGATCCCCATTATTACCGCGTCATCTCCACGCCCAAGCACTTTGCCGTTCACAGTGGTCCCGAACCCACGCGCCATTTCACTGACGTGGACGTCAGCAAACACGACGAGGAAGACACGTACTTGCCGGCATTTCGCGCGGCCGTCGTCGAGGGCAAGGCGGGTTCCGTCATGTGTGCCTATAACGCGATCAATGGCGAGCCTGCGTGCGCGAGCCAATTCCTGCTGCAGCATACCCTTCGCGGCGCTTGGGATTTCCACGGTTATGTCGTTTCTGACTGCGACGCCGTTCGCAACATCTTTAATGGCCACCACTACCGCGCGACGCAGCCGCAGGCCTCGGCAATTTCAGTGATCCGCGGCATGGATAACGAATGTATCGATTTCGCTAAAGTAAGTGATGATCACGATTACAAACCCTACATCGAGGCTGTGCAGCAGGGATATCTCCCGGAAAGCTCGGTCGACACTGCTCTCATGCGTCTCTTTACGGCTCGCATCCGTCTCGGAATGTTCGATCCACCCGCGACGGTGCCCTACATGAACATCGACGAGAAGCAACTTGACAGTCCAGCACACCGCGAGCTTGCGCGTCGCATCGCCAACGAATCGATGGTTCTGCTCAAGAACGATGGCGTCCTCCCGCTGAAATCTGCCAAGCGCATCGCCATCGTCGGTCCGCTCGCCGATCAAACCGCCGTCCTGCTCGGCAACTACAACGGCAGCACCTCGCACACAGTCTCGGTGCTGGAAGGAATGAAAACCGAGTTTCCGGAGGCAAAGATCACCTACGTGCCCGGCACTCAGTTTCTTTCGAATCAGGCAGATCTCGTGCCCGCGTCCGTTTTTACCACCCCGGATGGCAAGCCCGGCCTCAAAGGCGAATACAGTTCGCGTCCCACCTTCGACGCGAAGCCGACGCCTCTCACGTCGCGGGTCGAGTCCTCCGTAAATCTGAACGAGAGCAATGTACCCGAACAGGCGAAAGGAATTGCCGGTCTGTCGGTGCAGTGGACGGGATCTCTCAACCCCACGGCAACCGGCGACTATCTGTTGGGACTCAGCGTAGATGGCTTCGGTCGCCTGTCAGTCGATGGCCGGGAGATTACGACGCTCTGGGGCAAGAACATTAATCTGAGCCCGGTTCACCTCGAAAAAGGTCACCCCGTAAAGCTTGAGGTCCGTTATGGCCGCACCGGAGAGGGCAAGCCAGAAGAGCAGCTTCTGTGGGCTCGCGTGAACAACGTGCCCGACTCCGCGGCAGTAGCGGCTGCGAAGAACGCCGATGTGGTCGTCGCTGTCGTCGGCATTACCAGTCGCCTTGAGGGCGAAGAGATGCCTGTGAGTCAGCCTGGCTTTTCCGGCGGCGACCGCACCAGCCTCGATTTGCCGATGCCTGAAGAGGATCTGATCGAGGCGCTTGCCGCGAGTGGCAAGCCGCTCGTCGTCGTGCTGATGAATGGCAGCGCGCTCAGCGTGAACTGGGCGAAGGAGCACGCCAACGCCATCCTCGAGTCCTGGTACTCCGGTGAAGAAGGCGGAGCCGCTATCGCTGAAACACTCAGCGGCAAGAACAACCCCGCCGGACGTCTTCCTGTCACCTTTTACAAAGATGTCCATCAGCTCCCACATTTCGAAGATTACTCAATGAAAGGACGCACCTATCGCTACTTCGAGGGCGAACCACTCTGGCCGTTTGGATTCGGCCTCAGCTACACAACCTTCACTTACAGCAATCTGATGCTACCGGACGCCCCAGTCAACGCCGGTGATCCACTACACGCCTCCGTCACGGTCGCTAACACTGGAAAGGTTGCCGGAGACGAAGTCGTCGAGCTGTACCTGCAGTTTCCCGACGTGTCCGGTGCGCCGCGGCGCGCACTCCGCGGATTTCAACGGGTCCATCTGGAGCCCGGAGCGAGCCAGAAGGTCGACTTTCAGTTGAACCCGCGCGATCTCAGCATGGTCACCGATCTGGGCGACGTCATCGTGGCGCAAGGCAAGTACACACTCTCAATCGGGAGCGGCCAAACCGGAACCGGAGTCCCTTCGGTGAACGGGAATTTTGAAGTCAGGGGACAAATCATTCTGCCGGAATAGTTGTCGCGCTCGCCCTGATCGCGAAGGGATGCGCAAATATTTCACGCGAGCTTTGACGAGCGGTTCAGAGATTGAGGCGATATGCATACGAAATTCCTAAGAAGCATTCTTTTGGTATTTGTCTCGACTAGTTCTGCTTGGGCGCAAGAACCGAACTCCTGCGCGAAGCTGACAAACTTCAAAGCCGAGAATGTTGAAATCACCAAAGCGGCCGTCATTGCTGCTGGAACCACCGAGGCTATTCCCTGGAGCCAGACTCGCACCGCACCTCTACCTGCATATTGCCGAGTCGAAGGTGTCATGAACCGACGCACCGGAGTCGACGGAGAAGAGTTTGGAATCACCTTCGCATTGGCCATGCCCGACCAATGGAATGGCGACTTGCTGATGCAAGGTGGGGGCGGTAGCAACGGCATTGTACTTGCACCCCTTGGATTGAACGCCGCCGGAGACACGCCTGGGCTCATACGCGGATTCGCCGTTGTAGGCACGGATACAGGTCATAAGAGCCGCCACCCGGGATTTGATTTCGGTTTCATGCGAGATCAGCAGGCGTATCTAGACTTTGCTTACCTCGCGAATGCCGAGGTCGCTGCATTAGCCAAACAACTCATCGCCCAACACTACGGCAAACCGGCAGCCTTTTCATATTTCTCTGGATGCTCCACGGGCGGGCGCGAAGGCATGATTCTTTCGCAGCGTTATCCCACGGTTTTCAACGGAATTATCTCCGGCGACCCCGCGATGCGCACTGGGTTTTCCAATCTCGCGATCGGCCGATGGATTCCCATTGACTTCAATCAAATTGCTCCGAAAGATGCAAATGGGAAACCAATCATCGAGCAATCGATTACAGACAATGATCGCAAGCTGATCAGGGATGCTCTCATCAAGCACTGCGACGCCAAAGACGGCATCGCCGACGGCTTGATCTCCGATCCGCTCGGGTGTGACTTCGACCCTGAGATATTGGCGTGTAAAGGCGAAACGAATAACTCCTGCTTGGCTCCGGAAAAAGCGGCCGCCATCAAGAAGGCCCTGGGAGGGCCGAAGACGTCGAGTGGAACCCAAGTCTATGCTGGATTCCTTTACGACACGGGCATCACGAACGGGCCGCCGTTCCGAGGATTGCTTTCACCCGGACCCGGCATTTTCGGGCCTGCGACGACGGACATGACAATCGACGTTGATAAGGAAGCTCTGTCGGCCAGCCAACCGCTTGTGGATTCGATGTCCACGAATTTGACGACCTTCTCCGCGCACGGAGGGAAGTTGATCTTCTACCACGGCGATAGCGATCCGTGGTTCTCGCCTCTCGACACCTTCGATTACTACAAGAATATGGCGGCTGCAAACGGGAACCTCGACGCCGTGTCGAAGTGGAGTCAGTTCTACTTCGTCCCAGGAATGAGCCACTGTGGCGGAGGGCAGGCGCTGGATCAGTTTGATCTCTTGGGCGCAATGGTCAACTGGGTCGAGAAAGGAACAACGCCTACATCAGTGATCGCGACTGGCAAGGCCTTTCCTGGGCGCACCCGGCCGCTCTGTCCCTATCCGAAGCATGCTCACTACAAGGGGCAAGGAGATACGGAAGACGCAGCCAACTTCGAGTGCCGTTGAATTATTACTTCTGTTTCAAAGGACATTACTTCTATGCGTTCACTTTTTGTCGTCTTCGCGCTGATCGTTCTGGTTATCACGCCGCCGATGATGGCTGCCCAGAAAGTTGAATTAACGATTGACACATCCAAAACCGGCGCGAAGATCGACCGTAACATTTTCGGGCAATTCGCAGAGCATCTTGGACACGGCATTTACGAAGGCATTTGGGTCGGGGCCGATTCCAAGATCCCGAACACTCGTGGCATTCGTAACGATGTCGTGGGAGCCCTCAAAGCGATCAAGGTGCCGAACGTTCGTTGGCCCGGTGGCTGCTTTGCCGATGAATATCACTGGCGCAAGGGCATCGGCCCTCAACGATCAGTGACTCTCAACCCCAACTGGGGCGGAGTGACTGAGGCAAACACGTTTGGAGCGCACGAATTCATGGACTTCATCGATCAGATCGGGGCGGAAGCGTATATCTCCGTCAATGTCGGTTCCGGTACTCCCCAGGAAGCCGCCGAGTGGCTGGAATACATGACGGCCGCCGCACCGACCACGCTGGTAAAAGAACGTGCCGCCAACGGGCATCCAGCTCCATACAAAGTCGGCTTGCTCGGCATCGGCAACGAGAGCTGGGACTGCGGCGGCAACATGACGCCCGACTATTACGTGAGCCAGATGAAGATCTACAGCCGCTTCGTGAGGAACTTCAATCCCGCGCAACAGGACAAGCAGCAGATGCTGAAGATCGCCGTGGGTCCGGGCGGCGACGGCCCGCGATGGACCGATTGGACGGAAACCGTCATGAAGGCCTATCAGCAACACACGTGGAGTTGGGACATCAACGGACTCTCTATGCACAACTACACGGTGGTGCACTGGCCGCCTTCCTACTCGTCTGTGGGGTTTGGTGAAACTGAGTACAGCCAAATCCTCAAGTCCACTTTGGAAATGGAAGGTCTTATCAGCAAGCACTCAGCGATCATGGACAAGTATGACCCTGACAAAAAGGTAGCGCTCATTGTTGACGAATGGGGAAGCTGGTACGCGCCGTTACCGGGCAGCAATCCGGGATTTCTGGTCCAGCAGAATAGCCTGCGTGACGCGATTCTCGCTGCCCTCAACCTTAATATCTTCGCGCGCCACGCGAACCGCGTACGCGGCGCCAATATAGCGCAGATGATCAATGTGCTGCAGGCGATGATCATGACAGACAAAGAAAAGATGGTCCTGACTCCAACCTATTACGTCTTCAAAATGTATGTGCCGTTCCAGGACGCCACGTTCGTACCGGTGACTTTTGACGCCGGTTGGTACACACATGGAGCTGTAGCCTTACCGCGCCTGGACGCGATCGCAGCGAAAGACGCGAACGGCAAGTTGTGGCTGGAGATTACCAATCTTGATCCTAACGAATCGGTCGAAATCGAGGCGGGTCTGGCCGGTATTGCGGCAAAATCCGCGAGCGGAGAAACTCTGACCGCACCGAAGGTGGACAGCGTCAACACCTTCGACGCAGCTAACACAGTCATGCCGAAGCCGATCTCAGCAAAGGTTCAGGGTGGCAAGCTGACTTTGAAATTGGAGCCTAAATCTGTAACCGTCGTCTCAGTTGAGCAGTGATGCCCCCAGGTTGATCCGGCGGATGGCAAGTCTGAAACTGCAAAATCATCGCTGGGCCGGCGCTATGGTTCACATTCGATAGCAACCAAGGAGGAAAAACATGCGGCGATTCGCAATACTGGTCTTCCTGTCTTTGAGTTTTTGTTGGGCACAGGAATCAGGCAATTTTCAACCCTCTACGACGAATGTCTGGGCAGCGGAGTATCCACGGGTTGACAGTGCCGGGAGAGTACAGATTCGCGTGAAGGCGCCAGACGCTACGAAGGTAAGATTGAACTTCTGGAGCGGCCCGAAAGTGGACATGGAGAAACAGCAGGACGGATTCTGGACGGTCACCACTGCGCCGCTGGTTCCTGGTTTTCACTATTACACGCTGATCATCGACGGCGCCGAGGTCAGCGATCCCAACACTCACGCCTTCTTCGGAGGAGGTAAGCCGGCAAGTGGCGTAGAAGTTCCGGAGCCGGGATCTACCTATTATTCGGCGCAAGATGTGCCGCACGGTGCGGTGCGGGAGGTCTGGTACAACTCGAAGGTGACGGGAACCTGGCGCCATGCGCTGGTCTATCTGCCGCCGAATTATGATGTCCAAACAAAAGAGCGCTATCCGGTGCTCTATTTACAACATGGCGCCGGCGAGGACGAGACCGGCTGGGTGCGTCAGGGCAACGCGAGCTTCATCCTGGACAATTTGATCGCGGCCAAGAGTTGCAAGCCGATGATCGTCGTGATGGCCTACGGCTACGCGCACCGTGCCGGCGAGGCGCCTGTAGATTTGTTCGCAAAGGGGTTTGGGTCACCTGAAATGTTGAAGGCGATGCAGGACATGGCAGCGGCATTCGAAGATGACGTGACGCAAGCTCTCATCCCCTTCATTGATTCCACGTTCCGCACGCTATCCGATCGTGAGCATCGCGCGATGGCAGGCCTTTCGATGGGTGGCATGCAGACCTTCCAGATCACGCTGGATCATCTGAATCTCTTCTCTTACATCGGCGGCTTCAGCGGAGCGGGCGGGATGCTCGTGCTCGGGAATCGGAAACTGGATCCCAAAACCGACTACAACGGAGTGTTCGCTGATCCGGCAGCATTCGGCAAGAAAGTGCACTTGCTCTGGATTGGCGTGGGGACGAATGAACCGGAGAGAATGCGCACGGGACTTCAAAGACTGCACGCATCGCTCCTAGAAGCGAACGTTCAACACATTTTCTACGAATCACCCGGCACCGACCACGAGTGGCAGACCTGGCGCCGCGATCTGAAGGATTTTGCACCGCGACTCTTCTGATCCAGCCCAAGCTCCATGGTCGAGGCTCTGGGACCCTGAGAGTGTGGAAGAGGTGTGTAGCCATGCTCACTCCAGCATCTTGTAAGTAAATTTACTATTTTTCAGTTGCATAGACCAAACGCTCGTTGGTTATATATCGGCGCAAAGTCCGCTGCGTCTGCTGCGCAGGTTCATCGCATGCGGAGAGCGAGCCCAGGTAGCCGCGTATTCTATGGGTTTTTGAAATGGTGCCGGGAGGGGGAGTCGAACCCCCAAGACCCGAAGGTCGGCGGATTTTGAGTCCGCTGCGTCTGCCAGTTCCGCCATCCCGGCTTAGGCCAACCAGGTCTCGCTGGGGAATTTCCTGGTTGATGATCGTTCTTGAGCATACGGTCGGCACCCTGCTGTAGCGTCGGTTCCTGTCTTGCTTGGCGCCGTCTGCGCAGTGCCAGTATCGCATAGCCGCTTCACGACTGCCAATTGGTGTCTGACAGCGAGACGAGTCCAGCTGACCGCCTGAATTGTCTTGTGTCCCAGAGAGGTCGACAGATTTGCACGCAGCATGTTCCGAACGCGGGCGTGGGCGCCCGCGCCACAAAACCCTGCCGAACCTCACTCGGCTTCGGCGGCCAAGGACGGCAGTCCCCACGCGAGCGGTTCCACTCCGTATTACTTCTTCGTCCCAATCCACTGATCCACCCAGTCGGTGGCCGTCTTCCACCAAAGCTGCGCATTCTGCGGCTTCAGCACCCAGTGGCCTTCGTCGGGGAAGTAGAGCATCTTCGACGGAACGCCCATCGTTTGCAGCGTGGTGAAAAGCTGCAGGCCTTCGCTGACATCGAGGCGGTAGTCGAGCTGTCCGTGGACGACGAGCGTCGGCGTCCTGAAATTCTTCGCCGCGTTGCGCGGAGACCACTTCTTGTACATCTCCGGGTTGGTGTAGGGAGTGCCCTTGAACTCCCAGTTGTTGAACCAGAGTTCTTCGGTGGTGCCCCAGGCGGATTCGGCGTTGAACATGCCGTCGTGCGAGACGATGCACTTGAAACGGTCGGTGTGGCCGAGCACCCAGTTGGCCATGTATCCGCCGTAGCTCGCGCCGAGCGCGCACTCGCGGTCTTTATCAATAAAACCGTAATGCTGCTCAGCGTAGTCGAGGCCCTTCATCAGGTCTTCAAACGGAGCGCCTCCCCAGTCGCCGTTGATCGCGTCTACGAACTTCTGTCCGTATCCAGTCGAACCGTGGAAGTTGATCATGATGACCACGTATCCGTTAGCGGCGAAGAGTTCGGGATTCCAGCGATAGCTCCAGTCGTCTCCCCAGGCGCCTTCGGGGCCGCCGTGGATGAGGAACTTCACGGGGTATTTCCTGGAAGCATCGAAGTTTGGGGGCTTGACGAGAAGCCCTTGAACCTTATCACCACGAGCACCTGTAAACTCGAACCGAGCAAATGCAGATGCATCAACAAGTGCATCGAGACCATTGGAACCGTCCTTCGGAAGCTTCGATTCATCCCACCATGAGAGAGCGACTTGCGCTAGCACAGGACTATTGATGTGCGTAAGATGCGCGATGCTGCCCGCGCACGACTGGAAGTCGCACCAATCAATCTTCTGCGGCAGACGATCTAGCTCAGCAGTGAAGATTTCATTCGGGAAAATCAATGACATTCGAGTGAATACAATTCTCTTGCCATCACCTGTAATCGCCAGGTCGTCGTTCCATCCACCTAACAACGAAAGTTCCCCAACTGGACGCTGACGGCTTGTCTTCCCATTAATGGACACGTCGTAGACTGGCTGCTCGCCATCATCCTCGGCGGTAAAGTAGAGATCGGTAGAGTTCGGTGCCCATGTGAAAGTACCTACCCAGCGATCAAAATCCTCCGTCAGATTCTTCTTCTCACCCGTCTTGCGGTCGTACAGCATCAGGCGGAAGCGGTCGCTCTCGTATCCCGGACGCTGCTGGGCGCGGTAGGCGATGTACTTGCCATCGGACGAATAGAGCGGAGTCGAGTCGCTGGCGGGATTGTCGGCGGTGATGCTCTTGGCCGCTCCTCCATGCACCGGGACGATCCAGAGATCGTTGTTGGTGGACGTGGCTTCGACCTTGTCGTGGTTCGAGGTGTAGCAAATCTCCTGCCCGTCGGGCGAAAAGGCGTAGTCGTCCTGTCCGCCGAGCGAGAACGGAGGTGCGTCATAATCGCCGGGCGTGAGGTCGCGGGGAACTGGATAACGGTAGACCTTCTCACTGACTTGAATTGGAAGTTCGGCTCGAGTCACGAAGATGTGCGTGCGCTTGCCTTCTTTATAGGCATTCCAGTGGCGATAAAGGAGGCGATCGAAGATCAATGCCTTGACCTTTGACGTCTGGGCCTCTTTGACTCTCGCTTCGTTGCAAGAGAACTCCACTTCGGGCGCGCCGTCACAATCGGGATAAACATCGGAGGTGAAAAGAATGTTTTTGCCATCGGGCGACCAAAGTTGACCTCCAGCTTCGGTCGCAATCGAAGTCAGCTTATGCACGCCAGTAACTGCGCCCGCAGCGCCGTCGAATTCCGCGATCCAGACTTGCGAGCCGCCTTCTTTTGTCGAGAGGAAGGCGAAACGCTTCCCGTCTGGAGCCCAGCGCGGGCGGTCGCCGTCCTGATCGGGGATCAGGATGCGTTCCGTGCCGCCCACCCTCCCCTCCGGGGAAGGGTGGGGCACCCCTTTTTCGTTGGAGTCGGCGTTCAGCGGGACGATCCAGATGTGCGGCGTCTTTGTATTCGCGGCCAAATCCACATCGACGGCGCTGAAGAGCACCCACTTGCCGTCGGGCGAAGGCTCGGGCTCGCCTACTCGCTTCAGCTTCATCATGTCTTCGAAAGTGAAGGGGCGCTTGGTTTGAGAGAAGGCGGGAAGAGTGAGAAGCAGAGCTAGAAGAAATGCTAGACGGCGCATGCGTGCCTCCGCGGAACAAAAGAGTTTAGCACCCGGCACAGCTCACGTAGGCCCGGACGCATTCGTCCGGGCTGGCGCGCCAAGGCGCGCCAATCTCTGCGGAGCTTCGCTCCGCGGGGCGGACCAATGCGTCCGCCCTTACGTGGGCGTTCTAGGCGCTCAGTTCTTCCAGCATGGCTGTCATCTCGGACTGCGCGTGGGCGTTGCCGGTGCGACTTGCCGAGGAGACGCCATCCACCAGCATGCGCTTGGCTTCATCGACGCGGCTCGCGCTGGCCAGCGTCTGCGCGGCCATGAAGTATGCGGGAGTGTAATCCGGATTTTTTTCGATCAGCGTCTTGAACTCTTGAACTGCTTGCTCGATTTGGCCGGCCTTCGAGTACTCCATGGCCAGTCCGTAGCGGGCAAACGTGTCCGCGGGATTCGCGGTCAGAATTTCACTCAGCATGGCGATGCGATCCATAAAAAAGTTCTCAGTTCCCGGTTCCCGGTTCTCAGATGAAGCCAATGGCCAAAAGCTAAGACCTGACAGTTGCTCTTTCCATTCATATCATGCCCGGCGTTACAATGGCTTTTCTTCGAGGAAGCAATTTGGCTTGCCCTTTTTTTGTGCCGCTTGAAATCGTGAACGACGGCTCCTGGCCTCATCCCTCGCGCCTGCCGCTGGGAGCGGGATGGACGGGAAACTGCCGCGCCTCGGGGAAGGAACTGGCGGCATGCGACGCCCACATACGGGAATTCTGCAACCTCGGCTACGCCACCGCCTGTCCACATCTTCCCCCGCGCCGGGATTGGGATGCGGTCCGTTTTTCGGTTGCCCGCGCTGGCCGGGATCAGGTGACGATCGGCTTTGTTTGCGAGTTAGCCCACGCTCCCGTCGAACATGGGAAATTGACCTTCGACCTGGTAAGCGAAGTCTGGCTCAACCCGCATCCGGACCCGCGTGTGCTTACCCTCGCGAACTGCTATCTCGAAACATATCGCGCCCGGCAGATGGCTGTTGTCGTCTGACGATTTATAGCGGATGATTGACGGCTTACACTCATGAACGACGAACTATGAACGACGAAGACAAAGCGAATTTGACCCGCCCCCGGCCGGTGCGGGAATCGATCTCTGAAATGACCGAGATCGTCTTGCCGAACGATGCCAATCCGCTGAACGCGCTGCTGGGCGGTCGCCTCATGCACTGGATCGACCTGGCCGGGGCCATGGCCGCCCACCGCCACTCGCGCGCGTACGTGGTGACGGCTGCCATCGATCACATGGACTTTCTCGTGCCCGTTCGGGTTGGAGATTTCGTCGTCCTGCGCTCGTCGGTCAATCGCGTCTACCGCACTTCGATGGAGGTGGGCGTGAAGGTCTGGGTGGAGTATTATCGCTCGCAAGAGAACCTTCATGTCAGCTCCGCCTATCTGACTTTTGTCGCCGTGGATGCTGCAGGGAATCGTCTGCTGGTCCCGCCGGTTGTCCCCGAGACCGCAGATGAAAAGCGTCGCTATGAAGATGCCGCGCACCGGCGGGAGATACGCCGTAAGGAATCGGCGCGCAGAAACGAGTTTCGGAGTTAGGAATTATTGCTTGTCAACTAATCCAGAACTTATGCGCATGGCTGCTAAACTGGATGGCTCAAAGCTGGGACCTGGTAACTGAGGCCTGAGACCTTATTTATGGACAGCGCACTTTTCGTTCACCGCCTTCACTTCGCTTTTACCGCTACTTTCCACTATCTGTTCCCGCAGCTCACCATGGGGCTTGCCTTGCTCATCGTTGTGCTCAAGACCATCGGACTGCGGCGTAACGATCCCGCGTACCACGAGGCGGCCCGCTTCTGGGGAAGGATTTTTGGCATCAACTTCGTGCTGGGGGTGGTCACCGGCATCCCGATGGAATTCCAGTTCGGGACCAACTGGTCGCACTTTTCGCGATTCGCGGGCGGCGTCATCGGCCAGACGCTGGCCATGGAAGGCATGTTTGCCTTCTTTCTCGAATCGGCGTTCCTCGGGCTATTTCTCTACGGAGAAAAACGGCTGAGCCCGAAAGCACACTGGCTGTCGGCCGTCGCCGTATTTGTCGGATCGTGGTTGTCGGGGTATTTCATCATTGCCACCGACGCTTTCATGCAGCATCCAGTCGGCTATTTCACGGCTGCAGACGGAAGCCTGCAGCTAAAGAGCTTTTGGGATTTGTTGCTCAATCCATGGGCGGGATGGCAATACGCGCACAACATGAGCGGAGCGGCGATCACCGGCGCGTTCATCATGACCGCCGTGGGCGCGTTCTATCTGCTCTCCGGTAAATGGACCGCGCACGCCCGCATCTTCGTCAAGGCCGGTGTGATCGCCGGTTGCGTGTTCAGCGTGCTGCAGATTTTTCCAACCGGCGACCGGCAAGGCAAGATGGTCACCGAATCTCAACCGGTGACGCTGGCGGCGATGGAGGGATTGTTTCAGGGACAGCCCGGCGCTCCGTTAGTCATCATAGGTCAGCCTAACGAGCAGCAAGCTAAGATTGATAACCCGATTGAAGTTCCGGGAATGTTGAGCATGCTGACTTACAGACGTTGGAATGCCAACGTCCGCGGACTCGACGCTTTCCCCACACAAGACTGGCCGGGAAACATCCCGTTGCTCTATTACAGCTATCACATCATGGTTGGCCTCGGGACATTCTTTGTCGCCGTGATGGTGGTTGCGTCGTTGCTGCTGTGGCGCGGCAAGCTTTTTAATGCGAGATGGATGCTCTGGATTCTGATGCTGGCAGCGCCGTTTCCTTATATCGCCAATACTGCCGGATGGATGACGGCCGAACTCGGCCGCCAGCCCTGGCTGGTCTATGGGCTGATGCGCACCGAAGCGGGCTACTCCACGGTGGTGTCGGCCGGTAACGGCATGTTTACGCTTTTGGGATTCATGGGCATTTACACAGTGCTGGGCATTCTGTTCCTGTTCCTGATCCGGCGGGAAATTGAACGCGGCCCGGTCAGCGAAGCGGCGTCCAATCTTAATCTGGCGACGGAGGCAAGGTGAACATGGCGAGCCTTTGGTTCTGGATTGTCGCAGTGATGATCGCGACCTACGTCGTGCTCGATGGGTTCGACCTGGGCGCGGGTGCGATTTACCTGATTGCAGCCAAGACTAACGACGAACGGCGCCGGGTGCTGCGTGCCATCGGTCCGGTTTGGGATGGCAACGAAGTTTGGCTGCTCGCTGCCGGCGGCACGCTCTACTTTGCATTTCCCCAGCTCTACGCGTCGAGCTTCAGCGGCTTCTACCTTCCGCTGACCATTGTCCTGTGGCTGCTCATGCTGCGCGCCATCGGCATTGAATTTCGCGCGCACGTCGAAAACCCGGTCTGGCAAGACTTCTTTGACGTGATCTTCAGCATTTCGAGCATTTTGCTGGCTGTGTTTTTCGGGGCTGCGCTGGGCAACGTGGTGCGCGGAGTTCCACTGGATGCAACCGGCTATTTCTTCGAGCCGCTCTGGACTAGCTTCAGACTCGGTCCGCAGACCGGCATCCTGGATTGGTACACGGTGCTTACTGGCGTGGTGGCGTTAGTGACCCTGGCCGCGCATGGTTCTTACTATGTTGCGCTCAAGACCGACGAGGATCTCGGCCGCCGCGCCCGCGGTTTCGCCTTGCTGTGCTGGCCTCTGCAGTTCTTTCTGACCTTCAGCACGTTGGTCGCGACTTTTTTCATCCGGCCGGAAATCATGGCGAACTACGGGAAGCACAAGATCGGGATACTGGTTCCAATCGTTGTCGTCGCCAGCCTGGCTGTCATGCTTTGGGCCAATCCCAAGGGAAAAGAGAAACTCGCGTTCGTTGCCTCCAGCCTGTATATCATTTTTATGCTGGTGGGCGCGGCGTTTGCGCTTTATCCCGATGTGCTGCCTGCCCGCGACCGCCAATACAGCCTCACCATCTACAACACGGCGGCCGGCAATCACGGACTGAGCGTGGGCTTGGTTTGGTGGACGATGGGCGCGGCGCTCGCGGTGGCTTATTTTGTGTTCGTGTACTACAAGTTTCGCGGCAAGGTGCAGTTGGGAGAAGGACACTACTAGCGAGGTCAGAGGTTAGAGGTCAGATTGCAGAGGTGAAAATCGCTTCCCGGGGCAACCGGAGCTCTTACCTCTGCAATCTGACCTTTAACCTCTGCAATCGCTCGTCCCTTCCCCTCCCGTATAATCGGAAGATGAGCGCTCATTCCCATCATCCCGGCCAGCAACAGCCCACGCCGCAACCATTGCCTGGCGTCAATGCCATCATTGCCGTCGGTTCCGGCAAGGGCGGAGTTGGCAAGACCACGCTCTCGGTCAATCTGGCAATCGCACTCACTAAGATGGGCCACAAAGTGGGATTGCTTGACGGCGACGTCTACGGTCCGAACGTCCCGCTCATGCTGGGCACCAACGAGCAACCCAAAGTTATGGGCGAAAATCAGATTGCACCCATCGATTCGCATGGGCTTAAGGTCATCTCGGTCGGCTTTCTCAACCCTGGAGACAAGCCGCTCATTTGGCGCGGTCCCATGCTGCATTCGATCATCAAACAGTTTCTCGGATCGGTGCAGTGGGGACTGCTTGACTACCTTGTGATTGACCTGCCTCCGGGAACTGGCGACGTCGCTCTCTCGTTGATTCAGACTGTGCCATTAACCGGTGCCATCGTGGTTTCTACGCCCTCCGACGTTGCGCTGCAGGATGCGCGCAAGGCGATTGAGATGTTCCGGCAGATGAAGGTGGACATCGTCGGCATGGTCGAAAACATGAGTTACTTTGTTTGCCCGCACTGCCAGCATGAAATCGACATCTTCTCGCGCGGCGGCGCGGAGAAGACGGCGAAACAGTTCGACATCGCCTTCCTCGGAAGCGTCGAGCTCGATCCCGAGATTCGCAAATCGGGCGACGGCGGCGTTCCGGCCGTGCTCCAGGGCGAGGACTCGCCCCATGCGAAGTCGCTGTTCGCGTTTGCCCGCAATGTGGTGGCGCGGGTCGAGGAGATCAAGGCCAGCAGTTCGGAAGGCGTGATTCAGATCCAGTAGAGGCCACGACAAGCACGTTGTCCAATCGGCGTAGCTGGATTGCGCCTACTTGAACTGCAGATGCAACTGGCGGACCCCCACCTGAGCAGCCGTGGTGCCGGCGTTGAATACAATAGTGCGGACCAAGTAATCGCCGTTCGCTCCGGTCGGCAGGCCTTGCCAGCCACTCGTGTAGGTTCCGTCGGGCGATGTCACAGGTACTTCTCCCGATAGCGCATACCAGTTCGTTCCGTCGGGTGTGTACTCTGCCTCAGCGTAGCTTCCGCTCGGCAAAACGCTCGCCGCCATCGTGATCACGAAGCGGACAGATGTCGCGCTCAACATATCGATCTGATCGCGATCGAATGTGCCGCCGACTTCGTTCGAACCCACGACCGCCTTGAACCCGGAGTCCCCATTATAGAAGCTGTAGTCAGGAGGAGCGGCTAAACTTCCGGGTGGCCCTTGTGGGCCCGCGGGTCCAGTGGCACCTAGTGTGCCCTGCGCCCCGGCTAGGCCAGTAGCCCCAGCCGGACCTATAGCTCCGATCGCTCCAGCCGGACCTGAAGGTCCAATGGGGCCGGTGAGACCTTGCGCGCCAACCGGGCCAGCAGCTCCCGTTGCCCCAGTCAAACCAGAAGGTCCGATGGGGCCGGCGAGACCCTGCACGCCGACTGGGCCAGTAGCTCCGGTTGCCCCGGCCGGACCTGAAGGTCCAGTGAGGCCGGTGAGACCCTGCACGCCGACTGGGCCAGTAGCTCCGGTTGCCCCGGCCGGACCTGAAGGTCCAGTGAGGCCGGTGAGACCCTGCACGCCGACTGGGCCAGCAGCTCCGGTTGCCCCAGCTGGACCTGAAGGTCCAGTGAGGCCGGTGAGACCCTGCACGCCGACTGGGCCAGTAGCTCCGGTTGCCCCGGCCGGACCCGAAGGTCCAGTGAGGCCGGTCAGACCCTGCGCACCGACTGGGCCAGCAGCTCCGGTTGTCCCAGCCGGACCCGAAGGTCCAGCCGAACCGGTGGTACCCTGCGCTCCGACTGGGCCTGTAGCTCCGATCGCTCCAGCCGATCCCGAAGGCCCAGTCAGCCCAGTAGGGCCTTGCGCACCCTGGGTTCCTTGAGGGCCGGCTGGTCCGGTTGCTCCTTGCGGCCCGAATGACCCAACCAGGGAGTGATAGCTGTTCCCGTTGTCCGATTCCTGAAGGATACCGCCAGCGATCGATAGCGTGTATTGTCCGCCTCCCGGCGCCGGCACAGGCAGCCCAAGATCGACAAAAGTAATTGCAGATTGCCCCGTGTTTCCCGATTGCGGTTGCACATTCAGCGGTCCACTGCAATTCGTACCTGGAGTGCCAGTGGCGCACTGCGCCCACGAGATTCCAGACAACAGGACCAGCATGCCAATTGACGAATAGTTCTTCATGTTATCTCCCGACCCTTAGGGAATCACTACCGCAAATTCATTGCTATAGCCGCTTTCGTTGCTGCCGTTAACCGCGGTAGCGACGTAATAGAGCGTTTGATTATGAGTTACCTGTGCGTCGTTGTAAGTTGTACTAACGATCCCCGAAGCCACTTTTACATAGGGGCCACCGTGCGCAGCCCCGCGGTAGATGTTATAACTCGCTGCGTTCTGGCTGGCGCTCCAGGTTAGAGCGACGGAATGTCCCGTGGCGGTGACCGTCGTATTGCCGCTGAGTTTCACGTTGCCTTGAAGTCCCTGCGCAAAGCAGAAACTCAGGCAGCCCAGAACCATGCAGGTCGTGAATAGTCGAATCATTGCTCCACGCTCGGGTCGCAGTTAGGGCGCGTCAAGTTCCCACGCTGGGGGATTCGCAGACAATAATCCTGCGAGCCGCCCGAGCCAGGAAAGTGACTGCCGGAGTACGGTTCAATTCAGTTATCGGCATGGCACTACGGAACTTGAACCGCCGAGGGCGAGTGTTACGGCTGACCTCCGGCACATTTCCAACGGTGACGTAACTTACTCCGTCTTCGCATACCAATGCCAGCCCGAGCTCGGGTGCGGCTGTTTTCCCGGCGTTGTAGATCTGTCCCGTATTCCTATCCTTGACACCCTCGCTGGCGCTCCCTAGAATTCCATTAAGGAGTGGTGGAATCTTAATCTAAGCCACTGCATCTAAAGAATTTAGAGGGGGCGGTTCCGCTCCGAGACTCGGGTAAGATATGCCATCAGGGCCAACGGGTGGACGGGAACGGGAAATCCTAACCGCCATCGTCGAGACATTCATCGCCAGCGGGGAGCCGGTCGGATCGCGTACGCTTGCGCGCTCCAGCCGGGAAGGCCTGAGTGCGGCCACGATCCGCAACGTGATGGCCGATCTGGCCGATGCTGGATTTCTTGAGCAGCCGCACGCTTCGGCGGGGCGCGTGCCAACGGCGGAGGCTTATCGTTATTATGTCGAGCAGCTTAGTGGTGAAGCGCATCTCTCGCTCGAGAATCAGAGCATTATCCAGGACACTTTGACTGGGGTCACGGACGTGGAGGAGTTCATGGAGCGCACATCGCATGTGCTCTCCCTGATTTCGCACAGCGTCGGTGTGACGATGGCGACCAGTGGACCACGGAACGCGCTTGAGCACGTTTACTTCTCGCGACTGGGCGATCAGAAGGTGCTCGCGGTCGTGGTCACGCGCTCGGGCGTGGTGCGCGACCGAGTGCTGCGACTCGATATTCCGCAATCCGATCTTGACCTGGCGGCGCGCTACATCAATGAAAATTTTCGCGGCTGGACGATGGGCGACATGCGCGCCGAACTTGCTCGCCGCCTCGAAAAAGAACGCAGCGAGTACGACCGGCTGATGAAGTCGATCGAGCAACTCTACCAGCAGGGGGCGCTGGCTTCGAACGAGGGCACGCAGGCGGTGTTCGTGGAGGGAGCGGCGAACCTGGTGACTGGGCAGGAGGATCGCCAGCGCCTGCAAGAAATGCTCCGGACACTTGAGGAGAAGGAGAAAGTTGTGAAGTTGCTCGGCGCTTATCTCGACACGCGGCAGGAGGCGGTGCGCGTGGTCATCGGGCTCGACGAGGCGCTGCCTGCTTCGAATTTGCAGAATTTCGTGCTGATTGGCGCTCCCGCCCGGGTGGGCGGAGAGGTGATGGGGTCGCTGGCTGTGATTGGACCTACGCGGCTGGATTATCAGCACACCATGTCGGCCGTGTCGTACATTGCGCGGCTGTTCGACAAACTTTTGAACGAATCGGAGTAATCGGCAGCATGGGTAAAGGAAACGGAAAAACCGAAGGGAACATTGGTCTGGGAAAGCGCGATCTGGAGCGCGAAGATCTGGAACACGTGCTTCCGGCCGCGGAAGGCGGAGAAGAAGGTGCGCCAGACCGGGTCGCGGTCAAGCCAACCGGTGTGGATGCGGCATCGGAAGTGGAAAAGCTCAAGGCTGAGCGTGACGCGCTCCTCGACCGCCTGGCCCGTCTGCAGGCAGAGTTCGACAATGCCCGCAAGCGCGCCGTGCGTGAGCAGCAGGATTTCCGCGAATTTGCCGCGGCGGACGTCATCAGGAACTTTCTGCCCATCCTCGACAGCTTCGAGCGCGCATTAAAAGCTGCCGCCGACTCCACCGACTTTCGCAACGGCGTTGAACTCATTTACCGCCAGTTCCAGGATGCGCTGCAGAAAATCGGAGTGCAGCCGATTCTTGCAATCGGGCAGCCTTTCGATCCCCGGGTTCACGAAGCCGTCGAAATGGTGGATACCACCGAAGTCCCGGATCACCATGTCCTCGATGAACTACAGCGCGGTTACAAGTACAAGGATCGCCTGCTGCGTCCCGCGATGGTGCGGGTCGCTCGCAATACCAACGCGTAAAACGATTTACGATTTGCTCAGTCTGATTTCCTGAATCCGGGAGTGGGGGAGTTTCTGGCCGCTAACACAAAACGCGATTATTACGAGGTACTCGGCGTCGCCCGCGCGGCCACCGAGGTTGAAATCAAGAGCGCTTACCGCAAGCTCGCGATGACCTACCATCCTGACCGCAACCCCAACAATCCCGCCGCGGAAGATAAGTTCAAGGAGATCACCGAAGCGTACGCCATTCTCGCCGACAACGAGAAGCGATCTTTGTACGACCGTTTCGGGCACGCCGGCGTAGGCGGCAGCTCCGGAGGGCCGGCCGGATTCGATCCCGCCATCTTCCAGGATTTCGGCGACATCTTCGGCGACATCTTCGGTTTCGGCGATATGTTCGGCCAAGGCAGCCGCCGTCGCAGCCGCGCCCAGCGCGGAGCCGACCTTCGCGAAGACTTGAATCTCGAATTCGACGAAGCGGTTTTCGGCACTGAGAAGCAAGTGAATGTTCGGCGCCATGAGACCTGCGACACTTGCCGTGGAACCGGCGCCGCGCCCGGCAAAGCTCCGGTCACCTGCCGGTCGTGCGACGGCCGGGGACAGGTCCGGTATCAGCAAGGCTTCTTCAGCATCGCTCGAACCTGCCCCACCTGCCAGGGCGCGGGCAACGTAATCACCGATCCGTGCCCGAAGTGCAAAGGCGAAGGCCGCTTATTGCGTGAGCGCGTCGTCGAAGCCAAGGTGCCTGCGGGAGTGGAGGACGGCACGCGCATCCGTTTTACCGGCCTGGGCGAAGCGGGCGCGTTCGGCGGCCCTGCCGGAGATTTATACATCGTCCTGCACGTCAAAGAGCACGCCTTCTTTGAGCGCGAGGGCAACGACCTGCATTGCGTGGTTCCGATTTCGTTTCCGCAAGCTGCTCTGGGCACCGATATCGTGGTGCCGACGCTGGAGGGGGAGCACAAGCTGAAGATCCCCGAAGGCACGCAGTCGGGAACTTCGTTTCGCATACGGAGCAAAGGCGTGCCGGTGCTCAATGGCCACGGCAAAGGCGATCTTTACATCGAGGTGCGAATCCAAACGCCTGGCAAGCTGGGTAAGCGTCAACGCGAACTTTTGGCCGAACTCGGACAACTGTCTCCGGTCGAAAACAAACCGCAGCACCGGTCGCTATTGGGACGCGTGAAGGACATGTTTGCGTAGGGCAGTTCTCGGTTCCCAGTTCTCAGTTTCGAGACCCAAACTCCTTGCCGCTATCAACCGAGAACTGACCCATGACACGCCGCCGCTGGATCGCAGACGAGATTGCCGGAAACACCGCCGCTTTAGTGGGCGACCACGCTGCCCACCTCGCCCGCGTCTTGCGCGCCGAGATCGGACAGGAGTTCGACATCGCAACCGGAAATGAGGTTCGCACCGGAACGATCACCTCGATCTCGGATGAGCGCGTTGAGTTCGCGCTGGGCGAAGAGCGAGAGCTCAAGCCCGCTCCGAAGATTACGCTGGCCCTCGCCATTTTCAAGTTCGACCGCATGGAGTGGGCGATCGAGAAGTGCACGGAGATCGGGGTCGCTCGCATCATTCCCGTCATCGCCCGCCGCAGCGATACTCATCTGGCCGCCGCCGCAGCGAAGCGCCACCAACGCTGGCAGCGCATCGTTCGTCAGGCGGCTGAACAGTCGCGAAGGTTGGCGCCGCCGGAGATTGTAGCCCCGGTCAAATTGAAGGATCTTGGTGGCGTTCCGCCAGTTGCCGCGCTGACACGCATCGTTCTCGCGGAGTCTCTTTCCGTATCGGCAAAGAACACACAGTTGGGGGACCTTTTGCAATCCAAATCGAACGAAGTAGTGTTCGCCGTCGGCCCTGAAGGCGGCTGGGCCGACGAGGAGTTGGCGTGGTTTCGCGACAACGGGTGGGTCGCGGCGTCCCTCGGCAACACAATCCTGCGTGCTGAAACCGCGGCGATTGTCGCAACCGCCCTCGCGATTGATGCACTGCGTTGATTTCCCACTTCCACAACGACCTCTGATATTCTCCGGCTAGTGAGTTCTCAAGTGGCTGCGACTGCCTTACCTGCGACGAAGATTGTCCGCGATGAACGCCAGCAGCAAGCCATCGGACACGTTCATGGCCCGATGCTGGTGATTGCCGGCGCCGGCACTGGGAAGACGACCGTCCTCACGCAGCGCGTGGCCAATCTCATCCGCGAAGGTCACGCCCGCCCCGACGAAATTCTTGCGCTTACTTATACCGACAACTCCGCCGCGGAAATGCTGGCGCGCGTTCGGGGGGAACTGAAAGGCGGCGCGATCGACTGTCTGCAAGCCTGCACCTTTCATGCCTGGTGCAACGGACTGCTCCAGCGTCGGAACGCGAATTTTGGTGTGCTCGACGACAAAGATCTCTGGGTCCACTTGCGGCGGCGTATCCGCGATTTGCGTCTGAAGCACTTCGTGCGCGCTGCCAATGTCGGCCAGTTTCTCGACAGCCTGCTCGATTTCATGCGCCGTTGCCAGGACGAACTGGTTGGCCCCGCGGAATACGCGCGCTACGTAGAGCGCCTCGGACGCGGCGAGGTCCCACTTCCCCGGGTTGCCCGCTCGAAGAAGCAAACGGAATTGGAAGACTCGGAGATTGTGGCGCGCAGCCAGGAAATTGCTCGCGTCTTCGCCACCGTCGAAGAAATGCTCCAGGAAAAGAACCTGGGCACGTTCGGCCACATGATCACCAAGGCCTATCGACTGCTAAAGGACGATCCTGCGTTGCTCGAAGAAGAACGGCGCCGCACCCGCTTCTTGCTGGTGGATGAATTCCAGGACGCGAACTTTGCCCAGGTCGAAATCCTTTCGCTCCTCGCCGGGCCGGCGGCGAACGTGTTTGTGGTGGGCGATCCGGACCAAGCCATTTATCAGTTCCGGGGCGCTTCTAGCGAAGCGTTCACGCTGTTCGTGAAGAAGTTTCCTCCGGCACGAATCGTCGTGCTCGGAAAGAATCGCCGCTCGCTCTCGCCGATCCTCGGTTGCGCTTTTGGAATTGTGAATGACAATCTGGCAGTGTTCGGACAGGGGTTCGGACAAAGGCTCTCGCAAGAGGGAACTTCAATTTCCTACCAGCGCGTACCGCTGGAATCGCAGCGCGAGGAGGAAGCCAGGAAAAAAGGGGAGACCACAGCCGCGCCGCCGGTCCAAATTGTTACCTGGATGCATAAGGAAGTCGAAGCTGCCGACCTTGCCCGTCGAATCCAGAGGAAGCGCAAGGACAAGGATAGCGACCAGCGTTGCCGGTGGAGCGATTTTGCCGTGCTCTATCGCCAGCACAACCACCGCGATGAACTGCTCCATGAATTTGCCGAGCGGGGCATTCCATTCGCCATCGAAGGTCTTGACGTTCTAGATACGCCCGAGGTCCGCGACGTGGTGGCTTGCCTGACGGCCGCTGTGTCTCCCAACGATGCGGCCAGCTTGTTTCGCGTGGCAGCGCTGCCGCAGTTCGGCATCGACCCAATGGAATTGCGCGCCGCGATGCGGGCCGTGCGGCGGCAGGAACTCGATCTTCGCGCCGTGTTGGGGAGACTCGCAGGCGGCCCAGCGGTGCTGGAAAGTTTGGAGAAAGTGCACCGCGAAGTCGGGCAGGACGGGACTCGCGCGGACGATGCGGTGAAGTCCGTAATCCGGCACTTTGACCTCCAGCGGTCGGCATTGGTTGCTACGTTTGTGAAGTTTGTGGAGGAGTGGCACAAGAAAGCTATTGCCGAGACCGGCAGTCCTTCCGAATTCCTCGAGTACCTCGATTATTTTGGACAGGCAAGAGGCACAATTGCGCTTCCGCGGAGCCCGGACGATGCCGTGCAGCTTTTGACCGCGCACGCCGCCAAGGGACTGGAGTTCCGGCACGTGGCCATCATTCGAGGTTCGTCCGTCTCGTTTCCAACCGCCTACCATGAACCGCTCATTGCTTTTCCGGCGGAACTGCGCCGGTCGGATACTTCTTCTTCGGATGGGCATGCGAACGACGACAAGACGCTGCACGAAGAAGAAGAGCGCCGCCTATTCTACGTTGCCATGACGCGCGCCAAGGACACACTTGCGATCTACGCGAACCAGGGACAGAGCAAGAAGGATCCGAAGCCGACAAAGTTCCTGCGCGAATTCATGGTTCATCCAGCTTACAAAAAGCTCTGGTCAACCCATTCGGCGGCGGCGGTGCAGGATGCTTTGTTTGCCGAGGAAGAGCAGAGAATCGCCTTGCAGCAATCGAACGTTGCCGCCTGGCTGCTGATGCCGCCGTCGGCGAGCTTCGTCACCGGGCTGAGCGCGTCGGCCATTGAAATCTACGAAGAGTGTCCGCTGCGCTTCAAGCTCGAAAGGGAGTGGAACCTGCCGCGCGACGTGCCCGCGTCGCTGCACTACGGAGCGGCCATGCACCGCATCCTGCACACCTTCTACGATTCCCAGCGCTATGGACGCGAGATCGGCGACGACGACTTGCTCGAACTGTTCCGGTCCGACCTGGCTTCCGTGGGTATCGCCGACCGCTATCAATATGAGCTGTATCTGAAGCAGGGACTTGAGCAGTTGCGGCAGTTCCTCGAGTGTGCTCGCAATGCCCCGCAGCCCGAGGTCGTCGAGACCGAAGGCCGATTTGAACTGCAAGTGGGCTCGGCAAAATTGACCGGACGCGTGGATCGCATCGACCGCACCGGCCCGGACACGGTTGCCATCGTGGACTACAAGACGGGCAAGCCGAAGCTGCAAGAGGATGCCGACGAGAGCCTGCAACTTTCCTTGTATGCACTCGCGGCCAGGGAAACGTGGGGAAAGCACGCCGACCGCCTGATCTTCCATAACCTCGAAAACAACATTCCCGTTTACACGGAGCGGAACAGCGCCCAGTTGGAAGAAGCGAAATTGCGCGTGCAAAAAGCTTCCGACGGAATCGCGCAGGGAAAGTTTGCCGCGAAGCCCGGGTACCATTGCACGTTCTGTCCCTATCGCAATCTTTGCCCCGCGACCGAGAAGATGGTTGCGACTCCGAAGAAGAAGCCGACGCCTCGCGTCAACTAGTGGAGCGACGGGCATCTCGCGAGCCTGCCCTGAGCGTATTCGAAGGGTCTAGCCGGGCGAGGACGCGCGGTTCTCCAGCAGAAAGATCTTCTTCAGGGGAACCATCCGAGCGGTGTTCGGAATGACAAACGCCGCAAAAAACTTTGGGGACGCTCATCGCGTCCCCTTTGTTATTGCCTGTTGCGGGTGCTTAGTGCTTCTTGGCTTTCTTTGCTTTCTTCTTGGTTGCCATGGATCTATTCTCCCTTTTCCATCCTTGATGGAATTTCGCAACGGTCTTTTGTTGCAACTGATTGAATGTATAGAGTCAACGCAGAACGAAGTCAAGAGAAAAATGATCGAAACGCGCGCACGCAACGCAGCACCAAAGTCATCTGCGCGAAGAGAACGCGAAAAAAGTTCGCGCCGGATCGCAACTCGCCTCTCACACGCTCCCGATTGCGTTGTTTCTGCGGCGCGACGCTTCAATCAGGCACCAGGCTGAAAGAAAAATGATTAGCGACCTCTATGAGCTAGGTCGCATTGGCCAGCGATAGCACCCTTCTCCCGCGGTTCTGGTGGCGAGTAGTTCTGCGGCCTAGCTCGTTGCGCGGGCTGGTCATTGATGTTTATCTACGATCTTTGACTGAAGGAACCACTGCCAGACTGGTTGTCCGATCCTCCAGACGATCCACAGAATCCCTCCGACCGTCACCGCCCACAAGGCAATCAGAGGCAGTTTGACTACAACCGCCACGAACCAATCTGACCACTCGCTCAGACCAACCAGAAGATCGTGCGCTGCCATTTTCGCGTTGTACACTGGCCGCCAACGGACGCCCGATACCCGCGCGTCGGACGCCTGCATGAGCGCGACATTCACGAGCGACATCTCGATATCGTGCGTCATGAGTTGAATCTGAGTCTGTAACCGCTCGATCTTGTCGCGCGCATCGCTGAGCTTTTCCGAGACCTCCAGCGTGTCCTTGATAGTGCGTGCCTGCTTCATGATCGCGAGATATTGTTGTTCTTCAGCCCGAAGGTTGCTCATGTGGGCTTCGTTGTCATAGAACTCGCTCGAGACATCACGCGCGCTGATCTGCTCGCGTTCAACTCGCACCGCCAACTTCTTGAATTCCGTTAGTGCGTTTCCCAGTCCCGATGCGGGCACGCGGACGAGTAGCGTCGCCGACAGAAACCCACTGCTACTTTCTAGGATCTCCAGCTTGTCGATCTCGCCATGGCTCAGCTCCGTCAGTCTCCGAATCTCCTCGGCCGTGGAACGGACGTCCCCTACTATCAAGCCAAGCTCAGCGTTCTGGATCAGCTTCCTCTCAGGGGTTGCCTGGGCGCGAAGCGCGAGATGACCCTTCTCTTCGTCTCGCTGGCTAACTTCCTGTGGGTTTCTCGACCTGGCGACAAGAGCGCTCTCGTTGGCCGCCATGCGCGATCGCAATAGATTTGGAATGCTGACTGCCGTGACAAGTAAGAGAAGAAGAAGTGCCGCCAAAACCCACAGCATCGTCTGCCGGTTTTTCACGAGGCCTCCAGTCTAGGAACTGGCGCTTTAGAGTTGCTGTCGAGAATAGAACGAAACCAGCGGGGAATCTTGCGGTCTTCACGGAAAAACAACGCCTACTACTTCGCTTCCGGCATCGCTTCTGCCCCCACCGGCAGCGTAATCGTGAACACGGCGCCTCCACCCGGGGCCGAGGCGGCTTCGATGTTTCCTCCATGCTCGCGCAGCACGGTTTTGCAGATGCTCAATCCGAGACCGGTGCCGCGGCCGGGACGTTTGGTGGTGAAGAAGGGGTCGAAAATGTGCGGCAGGTTTTCGGGTGAGATTCCCGGGCCATCGTCCTCAAACACGATCCATACCGTGTCGGGCTTGCGTCCGATGCGCACGTGAATCGTGCCTTTCTCCCGGCTTTCGCGGATCGCCTGCTCCGCGTTCAGCAGCAGGTTCAGGAACACCTGCATGAGTTGATTGGGATCGGCCGCGATCTCGGGTATCGCCGGTCCGGGCTGAAAGTCCACCGTGATGTTACTCTTGCGCAGCGGATACGACTGCATCTGCACGGTACGCTGCACCAGTTCATTCAGATTGACCCGGCTGCGTCCCGGAGCCGGCGGCCGTGAGAAGTACAGCAGGTTCTGCACGATTTCAGCCGCCCGCCTCGCCTCCTTGTGCAGATCTCCAATCTGCTTGCGCGCCGATTCGCTGGTCCCGGATTCCTGCAGCAGTTCGGCATATCCCAGGATGGCGGTCAGCGGATTATTGAGCTCGTGGGCGAAGCCGCCGATCATCTGCCCCATGGCCGCGAGACGTTCGCTCTGAATGATCTGTTGTTCCAGCTTCTTCTCCTTCGTCACGTCGCGCACCGAGATGATCACGCCGGCTGGTTTGCCCTCGGCGTCGAGCAGCGGACTGGCCACGCCCAGCATCGTGCGCCAACTGCCGTCGTGATGACGGGAGTTGTATTCGCACGAGGTCAGCGCACTCTGGCCAGTGGCGACGGTCCGGTAGAGTGTTACCAGTTCCGGAGAAGTACTCGCGGCATCTTCGACGTTCTTGCCCATGAGATGCTCGGGCCCGTACCCAAGGAGCTCGGCGATGCGCGCGCTCACAAACGTGTACTGTCCCTTAAGATCGAGCACCAGAATCAGATTCGGGAAGCTTTCCAGCAAATGCCGCCGGAACTCTTCCTGGCGCCGCAACTGCCGCTCCAGCGCCCGCTTCTCCGTAACGTCCACCAGCGTGCCCTGGTAACGGACAACCCGTCCCGCTTCCATCACGCCACTTGAAGTGTCCACGCAGACCGCGACTCCGCCATCTTTTCTTCGCAGGCGAACCTCTCGCGTGCGCGTGCGGCCGCTCTGGCTTCCGGTGCGTCCCAGCACCGGGTCCCCGCCGGTCTCGACACTCAATTGCTGCGGCGGCAGGTTCAGCAAATCTTCTTTGGTCTCGTATCCCAAGATCGACACCAGCGCCGGGTTCACCTCGAGCAACTTGCCTTCCGGATTGCTGATGTACA
>Ga0181505_10314982_pt1 | contig 38349 bp, 29 predicted proteins | sample PEATcosm2014_Bin_5_FD_127743 | JGI IMG/M metagenome (GOLD analysis project Ga0181505, IMG submission 127743) | Metatranscriptome of peatland microbial communities from MTU Mesocosm Facility, Houghton, MI, USA - PEATcosm2014_Bin05_30_metaT... | ecosystem: Environmental > Terrestrial > Soil >...
GCGGCCAACGAAGTCGCCGGCGGGGTGCCAGCGACGATGCCGATTCTCGCCGTCTTCAGGCGCGGATCGCTCAGGGAATCCAGCCCCTTCAAAGGTCCGTCCGCGCCTTCGACTCGGCGGGAAATCTCTACTGGCACCACCTATGCGGACGGCGCAAACGGAATGGGTTCCGTCTTTGAGCTGTCACCTTCCGGCGGCGGATGGTCGTATACCGACCTGCACGATTTCACCGGCGGAAATGACGGTAAATTTGCCGACCGGATCTGTGGTTCTTGACGCCAACGGCAATCTCTTCGGCACTACCTCAGAAGGTGGCATCTCATTCTCGGGCGTCGTCTTTGAGATCACGCCGTAGGGGTCTCGCGGGGCAGCGGAAGATCGTCATAGCTACCCCCTCAAAATTTGGCGCAAATATATTTGACTAATCGACGAGTTGGCTGCTGCGCAGCGCACTATTCGCTTGCGCAGCGAAACCCTCACGGGTATTGCTGGTCACTGAGGATTAGGCGTTGCGGCAGCATTAGGCGCGGCAGCATTAGGCGCTGCGGCATTAGGCGCTGCGGCAGCATTAGGCGCTGCTTGAGTTTCAGCTGGTGCGCCGACGGCCGAGGTGACACTTCCGGCGTTGGAAGAGGCTCCCTGCATGGAGAATGTCGGCATGGAAAATGCCGGCATTGGCGATGTCGGCATCGAGAACGCCGGCATCGGCGATGTCGGCATGGAAAACGCCGGCATTGAGAATGCTGGCATCGGCGATGACGGGATGGAAGACGCCGTCATATCGGAGGATGTTGTCATAGCGGGTACCGTGATGGAGGGTGATGTCATAGGGGGCACTGTGATGCCTGATTCTCCGAGGCTCTGGGCGTGGGCCGCTTGTCCGAGTGTAAGAGTGACTGCGACTACGCTAACTAGCATTGCCTTCATCGTCTCGGTCCTCCGTCAATTGAAGCCGCTTGATGAAACAAATTCCCGGTCAATTGTAATCCAAGGGCGTGAGATCAAAACTTCTTTCTTCATGCAAGGCGGTTTGCGCGAGCGGTTGCAACCGAGCTTAACCGGCAGTCAAGTACAGGTGCACGCCAAAGTCATTTCACCAGTAATACGCCAGCCGGTCGGGTGACCCCACCCAAGCTTCCTCCGCCTGGGTGGGACTGCTTATTTTGTGGGTAGCATGGGCTCATCAGCCGGCTTGGGTGGCGGCGCAAACGGCACCACCAGCACATCCTGAAACGCCACTGCCTGGCCGCAGCGCATGTAGGGAGTGAACTTGTACTGCTTCACCGCATCGGTTGCCGCGCTGGTCAGGGCTGGGTCGCCGCTGAGCACCGTCGCAGTTTGCACTGAACCATCCTTCCCCACCGAGACCAGCACCCACACCAAGCCATACTTGCCGGCCTTCTTGGCTGCATCCGGCATTTTGGCAGTGACGGTCTTGTTCCGGTGCGGCGCGGTGAAGTTCTTGTCCACATCAGCGCAGGAAGCAAAATCCACCGTCGTGCTCTTGTCCGGCGGGGCAAAGAGCGCGTCCTCGAATTTGTCGCCGCGCGTCACCGTCACCTTGGCATCGTTCACCAGCGTCTTCACATAGCTGACCTTCACCGACTGCGGGTAAGCCGTGCTTCCCACCGTGGTGTAGTCACCGTATTCAAAGGTGCCAAGGTCGCCATCGACGCTCAGCAGTTGACCGCTGGCTGGATCGATGCAGAAAGACATCGCCGGCTGGCCGAACGCCAGGCACTTCGCATCCGCGCCATTGATCTTCTTTTTCGTAACGTCGATCTTCGCCTTCTGATACTCCAGCGGCGCGAACGAGAACGGTCCGACCGGACTGCTTCCATCCAGCGCAGCGATCGCCGCTTCGAACTCAATGGCACGCACCAGCGGCGAGGGCTGATTCGTGCTGTAGGACAGTTTGCCGTCGTTCAGAACGGTGACCTGCTCCAAACCGGGTGCGGTCCATTCCGCGCGCCACTTGTCCGGACCTGCCCACGACACCGTGTAGTCCAGACTCAAGTCTTGGCCGTTGGGCAAGGGCATGCGCACCTTCGCCACCAGCTTCACCGGCCCCTGATACCAGATGTTGGCTTGCTGAAACGATTTCGAAAGCAAGTCATGATCTTCCTTGCTGCCGGCAAACGCTGCCGGCGCCAGCAGACCAGCCACCAGTACGAGCGAGAAAACCTGCTTCTTAAATAGCGTCAAATTGCCTCCAAGAGATGTTCTATGGAAAAAGTAAACGAACCTATAAGTACCGCGCTGTGTCGCCCGTCACGACCCTCAGGTAATCAGATGGGAATCCGCAGCTTCCAATCCTACAGACTATCAGACGGCCTCCGGCGGCGGCAAAGGCCGTCGCCACAATCAACGCAGGTCTCCGAACATCGGAGCGGATGTCCAGGAATGAATAGCGACACACTCACTACTGTCCACACTGTGCGGAAATGGACACGCAAATCTGCATTATCACAGCCGCTCACACACTCTGCTTCCTATCGTCTAATATGTTCGCAAGAGTTTTTGGGAACTATCAATCCCTTCGTCACGTATTGCCTTTCATACTTGTTGGGTATCTTCACTATTTCTGAGAGTGTGTCTATGAAAAAGATCCTGCTTATCTTCGCGGCTGGCCTGCTTGCCTGCTGCACAGCGGTTGCGCAGCGCCTGCCCGGCGGTGCGTCTCCCGATCACTATTCGCTCGCCGTCAACGTCAACTTCGCCAACAATACTTTCGACGGCGACGAGACGATCGATCTCAAGCTCAGCAAACCGAGTAACACCATCACCCTGAACGCACTTGAGATTGACTTCCACGACGTTACAGCGACTGCCGGTGGACAGACCCAAACCGCGAAGGTTTCGCTTGACGAGAAGAATGAAACTGCGACCTTTACCTTCGACAATCAACTTCCTGCTGGTGCTGCGACGCTCCACATCAAGTACACCGGACATCTCAACGACAAGCTTCGCGGCTTCTACCTGAGCACTTACAAAGGCCGGAAGTATGTAGTCTCGCAAATGGAGTCGACCGACGCCCGTGTGGCCTTCCCCTGTTTCGACGAGCCGGCGTACAAGGCGACCTTCGACCTCACTGCGATGATAGACAAGGGTGACACGGCAATTTCCAATGGCGAAATCGTCTCCGATACGCCGGGCCCCGGCGACAAGCACACCATCAAGTTCGCCACCTCGCCCAAGATGTCGAGTTATCTTGTCGCGCTGACGGTGGGCGATTGGAAGTGCGTCTCCGATCACACCGATGGCGTGAAGGTGAGTGTCTGCACCGTGCCGGGCAAAGAGAACCTGACCGCGTTCCCGCTCGCCGCCTCCAAGGCATTCCTCCACTATTACGACAGCTATTATGGAATCAAGTATCCGCTGCCCAAGCTGGACAACATCGCGGTGCCTGATTTCCAGGCTGGCGCAATGGAGAACTGGGGCGCCATTATCTATCGCGAAAGCGCTCTGCTGATCGACGACAAGACGGCATCGGTGGACGCGAAGAAGGAAGTATCGGAAGTGATTGCGCACGAAATGGCGCATCAGTGGTTTGGCGATCTGGTCACCATGGCATGGTGGGACGATATCTGGCTCAACGAAGGCTTTGCCACCTGGATGACCCCGCACCCCATCGCCAGCTGGAAGCCCGAATGGATGGAAGGCCAGGAGACGGTGTCCCAGATCGATCGTTCCATGGACGGCGATTCCGTGATGAACACCCGCCCCATCCACCAGGCAGCCGAGTCGCGCGCCGAAATTGAGCAGCTCTTCGACGGTATTGCCTATGGCAAATCAGCGTCGGTGCTGCACATGCTCGAATCCTATCTGGGACCCGAGACATTCCGTTCCGGCGTCAACCTGTATCTGAAAGAGCACGCCTACGGTAACGCTACCGCCGCCGACTTCTGGAGCGCAGTGGCGCGCGCCTCCAAGAAGCCCGTGGACGAGATTATGCCGACCTTCGTCTTGCAGCCCGGCGTACCTTACGTCGGGGTCGAAGCCAAATGCGAAGGTGCGAACACGACCTTGAAACTTTCGCAGCAGCGCTACTTCGACACCCCTGCCGGCTTCAACCAGCCCGACCAGCAGATCTGGCAGATTCCGGTCTGCGCCAAGGGCATCAACGGAACTTTAGCCGGAAGTCAGCAGTGCTTCCTTCTGACCCAGCGCGAGCAGCAGTTCACCTTGAAGGGCTGTTCGAAGTTTATCTTCCCCGACTCTAGCGCCATGGGCTATTACCGTTTTGATTACGACAGCGCGGCCTTGCATCAAATGGGCAACGCCGTGGAGACCGTACTGACGCCCGAAGAACGCATTGCGCTCATCGGCAATGAGTGGGCCCTGATGCGCGTCGGCAAGCACAGTGTCGGCGATTACCTGACGCTGGGCGCACAGTTGAAGAACACGCCCGGAGTTGCGCTGATCAACTCGTTTGGTGAGCATCTGGTCGAGATCAACGACGACTTGGTCACCGACGCCGACCGTCCCGCCTTCCAGGCGTGGCAGCGCACCCAGTTCTCGCCTGTCCTGCAACAACTCGGCTACACCGGACGGGCGAACGACACCCCCGAGGAGAAGCAGAAACGCGCCATGCTATTCGAGGGTCTGGGAAACATGGCTGATGATCCCCAGGTCATTGCGCAGGCCCGGGTCATGGTGCAGCAATACATGAAAGACCCGAGTTCCGTAGACGGCACCCTGGCGCACGCCGTGATTGCAGTCGCGGCGCGGCACGGCGACGCCCAACTCTACAATGAGTACAAAGCCCAGATGCAGAAGGCTTCTTCGCCGGAACAGTATTACGGCTACTTCTACGCGCTGTCGCAATTCCAGCAGCCGGAGTTAACCAAGGAGACGCTCGATTCCATCTTGACGCCAGCCGTGCGTGGCCAGGATCTTTATATCGTTATCCCGCTGCTGCGTAATCCTAAGAGCCAGGACGAGACGTGGAACTTCATGCAGGCGCACTTTGACGACCTCATGAAGAAAACCGGAGGCGGTCTCGGTGGAGTAGGAGTTTTCCTCTACGGTGCGCAAAGCTTCTGCGACGCGCAAAAAGCTACCGAGGTGCAGCAGTTCTTCCAGCAGCATCCCTTCCCCGGCACCGAGCGCAACCAGAAGCAGGCGATCGAGTCGATTAACAATTGCGTGCAGCTGCGCGATCAACAGCAGGGACCGCTGTCAGCGTGGCTAAAGCAGCAGAGCGGCGTGACCAACGCTTCTAACGGCGGCGCAGCCATGACCGCCGGAGCCATGCGGTAACAGTTTATTTGTTTTTTCTCTGACGGCGTCCGTTTGGACGCCGTTTTTTATTCGACGCGGCCTTCAGCAGGCCCACTCTGCTTCGCCGGGCTTGGCGAAATACTTGCGCGAATCGTCTTCCAATCGAGCGTTGCTCTCCAGTTCCACGATTGCCAGACGCGCCGCTTCCATCATGCGGTCACGCTCCTCAGACGGAACGGAATTCCACGCCGCCAGCTGGGCTTGCGTGGTGTGCTCGGACTCCGGCGACAACGCCTCATGGTGATGATGGAAAAGCCGGGCGAACTGCTGAACGAAAACTTCCTGGGTTGACATACTGTTCTTTGGGCGCCTTTCCGCGCTCAATAGATTGGACATCACGTCCCATAAACCCGGAATAAATTCTTCGTAAGAAATTCGTAAGGGCGTATTCCCGAAAGATGCGACAATCGTAGTTTTGCTATGTGCCGGAGGTCTTCGCTTTGCTAAACATTACATTGACCTTGCTGACTGCGGTCGTCTTCTGCTGCGCCATGTCCGCTCAGGACGCACCTTCAGGGCCTGTGCTGGTCCACACGCATACTGAGTTCCATTTCGTCGTGAACGTTCCCTTCGAACAAGCCGCTCCGCTCTTCGGCGCGAACGAAGAGCGCAAGTGGGCGCCGGAGTGGAATCCACAGTTCGTCTATCCCATTCCCGCCCACGACCAGCAAGGCATGGTCTTCCGCGTCGAGCATCCCGGTCACTCTGCGGCGTGGATCAATACGGCTTTGGATCTTGCCGCCGGACACATTCAATACACCTACGTGCTGAATGACGCGATGGCAACGCTGATCGACATTCATCTCACCCGCGACAGCGCGCAGAAGACCGGCGTAACCGTTCTCTACGAACGCACCGCTCTGATACCCGAGGCCAACGAACACGTCCAGCACTTCGCCAAGGGAGATGAAACGGCAGGCAAGGAATGGGAAGACGCGATCAATGCCTATTTCGCCAAGTTGCAAGGCAAACCGGCGGCCAAATGATGTGGTTGGTCAAAGCGAAGAGCGAAAAGCGATTAGCGAAAAGCGGCTTTCCTACAACTCCCGACGCCCCTCCATCGCCTTCTGCATCGTCACTTCGTCGGCGTACTCGATATCGCTGCCCACAGGCACGCCGGTCGCTATTCGTGTCACCTTCACCCCGGACGACCTAAACAGCTGCGAAAGATACGTCGCCGTCGCTTCGCCTTCAATGGTGGGATTCGTTGCGACAATCAACTCGTCGACGTTGCCTGCCTCCACCCGCCTGGCGAGATTTGCGATGCGCAACTGCTCCGGGCCGACGCCGTGCAGCGGCGATAGCGCGCCGTGCAGCACGTGGTAGACACCGTTGTAGTGACGCGTCTTCTCAATGGCGCCGATATTCGTCGGCTCCTCCACCACGCAGATCAGCCGCTGGTTGCGCGTCGGGCTTGAGCAGTAGGTGCAGGGATCAACGTCGGTGATGTTATTGCAGATGGAGCACAGGTGAAGGCTGGCCTTCACGTCGCGGATGGCCTCGGCCAGCAGCTCGGCATCTTCGTCGCCCGCCCGCAGAAGATGAAACGCGAAGCGCTGCGCAGTCTTGCTGCCCACGCCGGGGAGCTTCTTGAACTCTTCAATCAGTCGAGCCATAGGCTCGGCGAATCTCGACACTAATTCAGCCTCCAACCGGCATCGCCCAGGGATTTCAATGCAATTTAGAGTGTAGAGCATTTCCCGGCGCGGGCAAATCAACCGGCGCGAGTCTCGACGCTGATGTGCAACTCGTCGTCAGAAGTCCATGTTGTCGCCAACGCCTTTCAAGCTCCGACCGCCGCGAAAATCTGCCCTGAACATCTCCCGAGGCGTCATCTGTCGCCTTTAAATTCACCGGAATCGACAACCGAATTTGGTGAAACCTGAAGCAGTCGGACTGCATCTACTTCGAAAAGTTATGTGCGTGAATACTGGCTTCGTCCGGCAGTCGACAGAGCTTGTGTTTAGCACTCAGGTTCTCGGTGAACGGGCGAGCAACTGAATTGCCAAAAAAACGTTCTCCGCTCTTGATGTAGGTCACGTCTTGCCTGATAATAACGGGCAAGCTTGGGGTAGGTCGCACTTTCGCCGTTTTGCTGTAACAAACTGTCTGGTTGCAAAGATCGCTTACGCCGTGAGAGTTTTCACCCCTATCGGCCGTCTCTGCAATTTACCCACTCGTAGTCCGTCTGCGCCGCACCTTCTGAATGCATGTTCGCTGGTCACTGACAAACAAAGAATCATCAATTCCACTCGAAAAAGAGGAAGACTGTTATGCCTGTCACTCGCATCGATTTCCCTATTGACGAACTGACGCGTCCTCAGACCGAGGAAGAGATTCAACGCAAGCTGGCGCACGAACGCGCCCGACTGGCAAGCATGATGGGCCTGGATAGCGGCCCAGTCCGTCACTTCAAGCGTCCCGTGGAGCGCCCCTTCAACGCCGAAGAGCGCGGCAAAGTGACTATCCTCTTCGGTGGCCTCACCTGGAAACACGAGCGTGTGATCCAGGCGGTCTTTCAGGGCTGCGGATATCGTTGCGAGATCATGCCCGTGCCCGACGTCTCGGCATTTCAGCTGGGCAAGGAGTATGGCAATAACGGACAGTGCAATCCCACCTACTTCACGGTCGGAAACCTGGTGCAGCACCTGCAGACTCTGGAGACCACGGGCGGTCTCACCAAGCAGGAGATCATCAACAACTACATTTTCTTTACCGCCGGGTCCTGCGGGCCGTGCCGCTTCGGCATGTATGAGTCGGAATATCGCCTGGCGCTGCAGAACGCCGGATTCGACGGCTTCCGCGTGCTGCTCTTCCAGCAGAACGATGGCGTGAAGGCCGCCTCGGGCGAGGCCGGACTGAAGTTCACGGTCGACTTCGGCATGGGCATGTTCAATGCGCTCAACCTGGGCGACATCATGAACGAGATGATCTACCGCATCCGCCCCTACGAAGTGGAAAAGGGCAAGACTGATGCGGTCTTCGAATCCTCCGTCGACAAGCTCTGCACCTTGCTGCGCGACCGCAAGCCCTTCGAGGACCACGACGATCTGCCGGAGTGGATGGCGAAAAAGGTCCGCGCCAATAAAGGCAAGAAGTGGGAAATCTGGGTGAACTCGCTGCTCAAGGTCCGCGAGCAGCTTTACGGCAACCCGTACAAGGATGCGCTGGCCGCAGTCCGCGAGCAAATGAACACCATCGAGGTCGATCGCCTGCGCGTGAAGCCGGTGGTGAAGATCATCGGCGAGTTCTGGGCGCAGATCACCGAGGGTGACGGCAACTTCCACATGTTCGAGTTCCTGGAGCGCGAAGGCGCACAGGTGCTGGTTGAACCCATCGGCACCTGGGTGATGTACATGATGTATCAGGCCAAGGCGCGCGCCGCAGCCCGCCGTTCGCTTGATGCACCCCACAAGCACCCAAAATGGTACGAGCTGAAGAAGGTCGCGGCCAACGAATGGAAGTTCCGCTCGAAGCAGTGGATGTGGGGCGTAGGCGAGCGGGTCTACGCGCGGCAATATCAGCGCGTCGTGCAGGGCCTGGGCAACATCGCCCACAAACTCGTCGACCAGAAGATGATGGCCGACATGGCCAATCCCTTCTATAACCAGTTCGCTCGCGGCGGCGAAGGTCATCTGGAAGTCGGTAAGAACGTTTACTACACCAAGAACCAGCTCTGCCACATGGTGCTGGCGCTGAAGCCCTTCGGCTGCATGCCGTCATCGCAGTCGGACGGCGTTCAGTCGGCCGTCGCCAATCACTTCAAGGAGATGATCTTCCTGCCCATCGAAACTTCCGGCGAGGGCGAGATCAACGCTCACAGCCGCGTGCAAATGGCTCTGGGCGAGGCTAAGGTTAAGGCTCGCCTGGAATTCGAGCAGGCCTTGAAGTCCAGCGGCAAGCGGTTGGACGACATCAAGGACTACGTGGCTGAGCATCCCGAGTTGCGAAATGTGTTTTATCCGGTACCGCATCGTCACGGCTATGCGTGTATCGCAGCGAGTTTCGTCCTGCATGTAAACGACTTGATGAACGGGAAGGCTCGGTTGCAGCGCGTGCCCACGATACCGCCGCGCAGGCTGGCCGCGGCCGCTGCCTTCGGCGACTAATGGCAGTTGATTCTTTCGCTTGAACGCTACAACGGAGGTTACTTGTCCTATGCCGGAAGTGCAGGTGCCGGAAGGCACGCAAGCTGCGCCGTCATACCGCCTTGATGTCGAATTACACGAGCTGCTGATGAAGCCGCCGGAGCAGCCGCGTTTGCTCCCGCCGCCTTCGAGTGGCAAGGAGCAGAAGCTTCCAACGCCGGTCTTCCCGCAGCATCCCGAACTAATGAATGCCCGCGACGAGGACTACTTCCCGGTCAACGGCAAGCGTTCGCACTCGGCCAAACACATTTATCGAGCGATGCGGGGCTGGGCGGTTCCGTGGATTCGTTCGCGAGTGCTGCCCGGCGATTTCCACCCGATCATTGCTTATCTGTTCAACGAATGGAAGTGCAACCTCGACTGCCACTACTGCTGGGCCTTCGACAACAGCGTGCGCGGTATGACCGAGGACACAGCCAAGCGTTCGATCGACTGGCTGCGCGACTCCGGTGCCGGTGTGCTGGCGCTGATGGGTGGTGAACCACTGCTCCGCCCCGACTTCGCCCACAAGATCATCTACTACGCCGTCAAGAAGGGTTTCTGGGTCTATCTGCCAACCAACGGCCGGCTGATGTGGCCGAAGGTGATCGACAAGATCGCTGATGCCGGCGTCGGCGTGGTCAACCTCGCGGTCGATGCGTGGGACGATGTGCCAGGTAGAGGCTTGCCGAAGGCCATGGTGCCGATCCGCAGCCACTTCGATTACCTGGTGAAGAAGCAGTACAAGTATGGCTACTCAGTGTTCCTTAACATCAACATCTGTGCCAACAATATGGACGATGTGCGCATGTTGACGGAACTGGCGCATGACAACGGAATCGCCACCGACTACCACATCTGCGAGTCGCCGATGACCGAGCAACCGCACTTCAAGCACCTGTACTCGAACCCCACGTTCATCCGCGAGGAGCACCATGCCGCTGCCGGCGAGTTGATCGACTGGCTGATTGAGAAGCAGAAATCCGGCCATCACATGGTGAACTCCGTGGAGCGCCTGGCGCAGATGAAGAACTTCGTGCACGGCGAGTTGCACGACTGGGGCTGCCGCGCGGGACACAACTCGCTGATCGTCCGCGTGGACGGCACGCTGGCGCCATGCTTCCCTATGTACTCGGCCGGATACGATTGGGGCACAATCGAGAACCACAAGTTTGAAACCAAGCAGCTCAAAGAGATGAAGAAAGAATGTCAGAAGAGCTGCTTCTCGACGCTGAATCACATTCTCGCCTTCTGCTACAACGATAAGCGCGTGATCGAATGGTTGTTCCGCCAGGCGAAGCATGGGTTCAGAAGGGTTGAAGGCAACTTCGGGGATTAGGAAGCACCGGGTAGAGCGGACCTTTAGAGCTCGCCCTGAGCGAAGTTGAAGGGTCTGCGTCCCGATGCCGGCAACCAATCCTTAGCAGGCTTTAGCCTGGTAAGGACTGGGAATTAGAGTAGGGTGGAAGAGCGGCGCTTTAGCGCCGCTTAACGCGATTGTTGATTGGAAACTGGGGCTTAGCTCCAGAACAAAGCCCAAAGGGCGAAACTGATTAGCCCAGGGCGGAAGCCCTGGGCGAGGCGCATAATTTGGATAGGCGGAGTCCCGTAGGGACGGCACCCTGCATTTTGCGCAACCAATTGGAAGTTTGTACTGAATAACAGAAGGGGACTAAACCCCGCAGGTTTTGGGAGGTCAAGTGAGTCATTCTCACCAGCACGGATCGTGTGAGCACGGCCCCGAGAAAGTTGACGTTCAACTCGACGCTCTGCTCAATCCCGCGCCGGTGGCCGAATCCCTGCCCGCACGGATCCTTGCCAAATCGCGCGAGGTCGCCGCGCAGTCTGGCCGCAAGGCAGTTTACACGGTCGGGATGGACGTTGGCTCGACCACGGTAAAGGCTGTTGTCGTTGAGGCCGAAACCGACCAGATGATCTGGCAGGACTATCAGCGCCACGAGACCAAGCAGCCCGAAAAGCTGCTGGAATTCCTGAAGCGCATGCAGGACGAAGTCGGCATCGCCCCCCACAACTGCCGCATCTTCATCACCGGCTCCGGCGGCGGAGCGCTCGCCAACCTGGTCGGCGCAAAGTTTGTGCAGGAAGTCACGGCGGTCTCCCTCGCCGTCGAAAAACTCCATCCCGAAGTGAACTCGGTCATCGAGCTGGGCGGGCAGGATGCGAAGATCATCGTATTCAAAGAAGACGAGAACACCGGCCGCAAGAAGAAGATTCCTTCGATGAATGACAAGTGCGCCGGCGGCACGGGCGCGGTCATCGACAAAATCAACGCAAAGCTGAAGATTCCCCCCGAAGAGCTCTGCGACCAGGGTTACATCGGCATCAAGCTGCATCCCGTCGCCGGAAAATGCGGCGTCTTCGCCGAGACCGACATCAACGGCCTGCAGAAGCAAGGCATACCACCCGATCAGCTGATGGCGTCGCTATTCGATGCCATCGTGCTTCAAAACCTGACGGTGCTGACCCGCGGCCACACGCTGCGTCCGCACGTACTGCTGCTTGGTGGTCCCAACAGCTTCATTCGCGGCATGAAGGAAGCGTGGCAGCAGAACATTCCTCGCACATGGGAAGAGCGCAAAGTCCAGCTGCCCGAAGGCGCGAAGCCGGAAGAGCTGATCAAAGTCCCCGACAACGCGCAGTACTTCGCCGCTCTCGGCGCGGTCGAGTTCGGCAAGGATGAAGAAGACGAAGTCGGTATCTACATGGGCACCGAGTGTCTTGAAGACTACATCTCGGTTGGCCGCCAGGCCGAGAAGGCGAAGTCAGGCTCGGCCGGGCTGAGTACCTCAGAAGAAGAACTGGCGCAATTCAAGGAGAAGTATCGCGTCCCGAAGTTCATCGGCGCGAAGTTCAGCGCAGGCGAGACGGTTCGCGGATTCGTCGGCCTCGACGGCGGCTCGACCTCGACCAAAGCGGTGCTGCTCTCCGAGCAGGGCGACGTGATGTGCAAGGCCTATCAGCTCTCCGGCGGCAACCCCATTCAGGACACCATCGACATGTTCGTTGCCCTGCGCCAGCAGGTGGAATCGCAGGGGGCAACCCTGGAAGTGTTGGGCGTGGGCACAACGGGCTACGCCAAAGACGTTCTGAAAGACGTGCTGAAGGCCGATGTCGCGCTGGTGGAAACCGTCGCCCACACTGAGTCGGCGATGAAGTTCTACAAGAACCCGCACGTTATCGTCGATGTCGGCGGCCAGGACATCAAGCTCATCGTGCTGAAAGACGGGCGGGTCAAGGACTTCAAGCTGAACACGCAGTGCTCTGCCGGCAATGGCTATTTCTTGCAAGGCACGGCCGAGTCGCTCGGCTACAAAGTCGAAGAGTACGCCGATATCGCCTTCTCGGCGGGGACCATGCCGATCTTCGGATACGGCTGCGCGGTCTTCATGCAGTCCGACATCGTCAACTTCCAGCGGCAGGGCTGGCGCGGCGAAGAGATTCTCGCCGGACTGGCCAACGTTCTGCCCAAGAACATCTTCTTGTACGTTGCCGGAATTCCAAATCTCGCCAAGCTGGGATCGCGCTTCATCCTACAAGGTGGGACACAGAAAAATCTGGCTGCAGTTAAGTCGGAAGTCGATTTCATTCACTCGCACTTCCACGGCGCCGGCCACGAACCCGAGGTCATCGTCCACGAGCACTGCGGCGAGTCGGGGGCCATCGGCGCGGGTGTCGAGGCGATCCGCATTTACAAGAACGGCCATCGCACCAGCTTTATTGGCCTGGACGCAGTGCAGAAGATCGGTTACAAGACCACGCGCAATGAAGACACGCGCTGCTACTTCTGCAAGAACAACTGCCTGCGCACCTTCATCGACGTCAACGTCGGCGACAGTAAGAGCGACCAGCTTGAGCCCGCCTCGCCGCTGCCGGTCTTCAAGTCGAAGGTCCCGCTGCAAGCCGGCGAGCGCCGCCTGATCATCTCCACTTGCGAAAAAGGCCAGGTCGAAGACGTCGGCGCCATGCGCGGTATCAAGGCCGGACTCGACGCCATCAAGAAGGAAAATCCGAACTTCGTCGACATCGCCGCCAACGAAGTCTGGCGCTCGCGCAATCCGCAGAAAGTTGCTGACCCGCTGCCCACGCCGGGCCGCTGGGATTTTGGTAAGACAAAAGCATCCGTCCAGCAGCGCATCGAGTTGATGAACAAACGCAAGGCGCTGCGCGTCGGCATGCCGCGCGTGCTCAACATGTACCTCTTCACGCCGTTGTTCAGCGCCTATCTCGAAAGCCTCGGCCTCGAACCCGAGAATCTCATTTACTCCGAATTCACCGGCCAGGAGATGTACCGTCAGGGCGCGGGCCGTGGCGCGATCGATCCTTGCTTCCCATCGAAGATTGGCATTCCGCACGTCTACAACCTCATCTTCCAGAAGCACCAGAAGAAGCCGCTGGATGCCATCTTCTTCCCCATGATCGACACCATGAATCAGCCGCTGAAGAACTGCAGCGGCGCCAACGCCTGTCCCACCGTGACCGCGACGCCCAATGCCGTGAAGGCCGCGTTCATCAAGGAAGGCGATGTCTTCAAGGAAAACGGCATCCAGTATCTCGATCCGATTCTGAATATCGACGACAGGAAGCTGCTGACCCTGCAGATGTTCCAGACGTGGGCTCCCCTGCTCGGCCTGTCGGAAGAAGAGAATGAGCGCGCTATCGCGGCCGGCTTCAAGGCGTTTGAGGACCACGATCGCAACATGCGCAAGCGCTCCCGCGAAGTGCTCGACACCCTGGAGCGTGAGAACCGCCTGGGCATCGTCATGCTCGGCCGTGTCTATCACCACGATCCCGGCCTGAATCACGAGATCATGGATGAGTTCCAGAAGCTCGGCTATCCGGTCTTCTCCCAGAGTTTCCTGCCGATGGACGAGGACATTCTCGACCGCCTCTTCGGCGAAGAGGTACGCTCGGGCGCAATTACCCATGCGCTCGATATTCGCGATGTGTGGAAGAACGCCTACTCCGGCAGCACCAATATCAAAATCTGGGCGGCAAAGTTTACCGCGCGTCATCCCAACCTGGTGGCGCTGGAGATCAGCAACTTCAAGTGCGGTCACGACGCACCCATTTACAGCGTGATCGAGGACATCATTGAGAAGTCGGGCACGCCCTACTTCTCGTTCAAAGACCTGGACGAGAACAAGCCGACCGGTTCCATTAAGATTCGCGTCGAGACCATCGACTACTTCCTCAAGCGCTATCGCGAAGACCTGTTGAAGAAAGCCGAGACTGCGAAGAGCCTGGAGGAACAGCTGGCTGAGTACGAGCGCTCGTTGCGCATGAGTCTGACGCACAAATCTGTGGCGCGCGAAGATATGCTGATTCCCTTCCCTGCGCCCGAGGTTGAACCGCGCGCCGCGACGGCATCGGGCGACGACTAGGTTGGTAGAGCTGGCCTTTAGGCCAGTGTTAAGCGCTTTTTTTCATTCCTTGCGGACTTTAGTCCGCGAGAGATCATCGGCTTTCTTTTCACGCCGGGCCGGAGCTTCTGTCGCCGGCTGAAGCCGGCTTTAGAATCAGAAACAACGGCTTCACGCTGGCCTAAAGGCCAGCTCTACCAAGAACCATCGAGGCCCATGCCACTGACTACTGACACGAAGAAGGTAATGTTCGAAATCTACCGCGACGCCGATTTTGGCGGCCGCTACAGAGTCGTCTACTTCACCGAACTCGGCGAGCACGACAAAGAAACTGAGATCGAGAACGCCATGCGCGGCCAGCACATCTTCGACGGCTTTCTGTTGCACCGCGAACGCAATCAAGCCAAGCAGGTGGTGAACGAAATCCTCGATCGCCTCAATCGCGGGGAGCAGGTCGACGAAACCGCCATCAAGCAGAGCCTGGAGCCGTTCCTCGCCTGACCTCCTCCCATCGGGCACCTTACCTGCAAACAAGCCGTCTCCGCGCATGATAAAGTCCAACACAGCGAGCTTAGGGCAGAACCCGACCGGGTTTTTCCCCCGCCCATCAAAGGCGAGACCATGATCGTAGCGATGTGGGAGACGGCGAGCGAAGACCAGATCCAGGAGGTGACCAATCACCTGGTGAAGATGGGTTTCGCCGTGCACCGCACCACCGGTGCACGACAGAGCGTGCTGGCGGCCGTCGGCAAGCGCATCGACTTCGACACACGCGAGCTGGAAGTGCTGCCCGGTGTACAGACCGTGCACCGCATCAGCGCGCCTTACAAGCTTGTGGGGCGGCCGTTTCGGCCTGAGGGAACAATCGTTCGCCTGGCGAACGGCGTCGAGTTCGGCGGCAAAGAAGTTGTAGTGATGGCCGGCCCTTGTTCGGTGGAATCGCGTGAGCAAATTTTCGCCAGCGCGGAATTGGTCAGCAAGGCGGGTGCGAAAGTCCTGCGCGGCGGAGCGTTCAAGCCCAGAAGCTCGCCGTACACGTTTCAGGGCCTCGGTCTCGACGGGCTAAAGCTGCTGTGCGAGGCCGGCGACCAACACGGCCTGATGGTGATCAGCGAGGTGATGGACATCTCGCAAATCGAGCCGATGCTGCCCTTCGTCGACATCTTCCAGGTGGGCGCGCGCAACATGCAGAACTTCAACCTGCTGCGCGAGCTGGGCAAGGTGCGCAAGCCGGTGCTGCTGAAACGCAGCATCGCGGCCACCATCGAAGAGATGCTGCTGTCGGCCGAATACATCATGTCCGGCGGCAACTACAACATCATTCTATGCGAGCGCGGCATCCGCACCTTTGAGACTTACACCCGCAACACGCTCGACATCTCGGCGATTCCCATTGTGCACAAGCTGTCGCACCTGCCCATTACTTCCGATCCTTCGCACGGGACGGGCTTGCGCGACAAAGTGGCGCCCATGGCGTGTGCCTCGGTGGCTGCGGGAGCCGACGCGTTGCTCATCGAGGTACATCCCTCGCCCGATGAGGCTTTGTCCGACGGCGCACAATCGCTGTTCCCCGAGCAGTTTGCCGAACTCATGGATCAGTTGCGGATGATTGCGCCGGCCGTAGGACGGACAATCTAAGCTGCACAGTGTGAAGGGGCGCAGCTTCAGCTGCGCTGTAAGCGACCGGTCGATCTCGGCTTTAGCCGCCGCGGAACCTCGGCTATTATTCTTATTGATTTCATAGAACGGGTATGAATCGCCTGTCGCGGGCTGAAGCCCGCTGGACACAACAAAAAGCAACTCATACGGCGCAGCTGAAGCTGCGCCTCTTCAAATCATGCCCATTCAGCAAATCACGATTGTCGGAACCGGCCTGATTGGCGGCTCGCTCGGGCTGGCGCTGCGACAAGCAGGATTCAGCGGGAGCATCGTGGGCTGCGACAAGCGCGCGGTACTGGAGATCGCCGAGACGCGCAAAGCCATCGATCGCGCGGAAGCCGATCTGGAGCCTGCGATCGTCGGCAGCGACGTCATCGTGCTTGCCACTCCCGTAGGCTGCATTCTGTCGCAGTTGGAAGCCATCGCGCCCCTGCTTGCGCAGGATAAAGATACGCTGATCACCGACACCGGCAGCACCAAGGAAATGCTGGTTCAACGAGCGCGCCTGGTGCTGGGCGACGGGGCCGCTACCAGCGTTCTCCCAGGACATCCCATGGCTGGCAAGGAAGTCGGGGGCATCGAACATGCCGATGCCAATCTGTTTCGCGACGCTATCTGGCTAATCTCGCCGATTGACGCTGACCAGCCCTACACCTCACGACAGCAGGAATATCTCGATTTGCTGAACTCTATCGGCACCCGTGTGATCGCCATCGACGCCTGGCGGCACGACCGCCTGTGCGCCTGGATCAGCCACCTGCCGCAGATGATGGCCACGGCGCTGGCGTCAGCGCTGCGGGATGAGTTCGGCGATGATGAAGTGCTGTCGCAGATCGGCGGCCGCGCCTTGCGCGAGATGACGCGAATCGCACACAGTCCGTACTCAATGTGGCGCGACATCGCCATGACCAACACCCAGAACATCGAAGAGGCAATGCTGTACTTCGAGCAGCAGATGGCGCACCTGCGCGAGAACCTGCGTGGGCCGGCGCTGCGCGAGATATTTGAGAGCGCGAACAAATTCGGAAAAGATAGGGGCTAGGGGCTGGGGTTTAGTGGCTAGTGGTCAGACTGCCCCGTTGCAAATCACAGAATTGTCGTCACGAGCGCCTGCTTTTGGCGCGAGGGATCTGCTGTTCGTCCGTCCAAGCAAAAGCAGGTCCCTCGCGGGCTGAAGACCGCTCGTGATGACAATTCAGGTAGTGGGCTGCCTAAGCAGTCCACTGCCGCAATTCACTGACTTTTGCGCCGGAATGACTCTCCTCGGTACAATCGCCAGTCGGAATCAAAACGCTTATGCCAATGAACAAGGTAGTTGCGAACGCCGATGAGGCCGTCCACGACATTCAGGACGGCGCCACCATCATGGTCGGAGGCTTCGGCCTGTGCGGCATCCCGGAGAACCTCATCCGCGCGCTAGTCAAGAAAGGCGTCAAGAACCTTCGCACCATCAGCAACAATGTCGGAATCGACGACTTCGGCCTCGGACTGATGCTGGCCGCCGGACAGATCACTTCGCACAAGGGCAGCTACGTCGGCGAGAACAAGTTGCTGGAAGACATGGTGCTCACTGGCCGCATCGATCTGGAACTGATTCCGCAGGGCACGTTCGCCGAGCGAATTCGCGCGGGCGGCGCAGGTATTCCGGGATTCTATACGCCGACGGGATTCGGCACGGTGGTTGCCGAAGGCAAGGAGACACGCGAGTTCGATGGGCGCCCGTACGTGCTGGAACTTGGCATGACTGCCGAGTTCGCGCTCATCAAGGCGTGGAAGGGCGATCGCTGGGGAAATCTGGTCTATCGCAAGACGGCGCAAAACTTCAATCCCATGATGGCGACGGCGGGGAAGATCACGATTGCCGAAGTCGAGCACCTGGTAGAGCCGGGCGAGATCGATCCCGATCAGGTGCACACGCCCAGCGTGTATGTACACCGCATCTTCCAGGGGACGGAGTACGAGAAGCGCATCGAACGCAGGACGCTGCGGAAAGCGTAACTGTTTTGGAGAGTGTGAAGGGATGAAGTTGGACCGCCCATGGCGAAGGCGATTTGCAGTTCGTCGATTCGCGGTGGTTCTTGTGGCGGCTTGGGGTTTGGGGAAGTTTGCGGCTGCCCAATCCGTCATCGTGCAGTTTGTCAATGGAAAGAGTGGCAAGCCGATCGGTCCCGGGAAACCCATTTACGTAGCTTTCCAGAGCGGGCCGATACGCAGCATCTTGAACTTGCATACGGACGATCAAGGGATAGTAGAGTTTGATGTCGAAGGGGCCAGGACGTTTCGGGTGGCTCCGATCGGCTACGTTCCTTGCGGAGAGCAGGCGGTGGACGCTCCCCTGAAGGACTATTCGGTTGAAGATGTTGTGAACGACGGATTGCTGACGAAGAATACTTGTCCGGGAAACAATGGCGTAGCTTTCAAGGACCAACCACAACCGGGGCGGCTGGTGTACTTCGTCAAGAAGGAAAGTCCGTGGGAGTCGTTCAAGAATTTGAATTGACGATGCGCCTGCGGGGAGAGGCTGTTCTGTCGCCGGCTTGGATTTCTCTTTCCCAGGCTAAGAAGGTAGCCGCGCAGCGGCGAGATTTGTTTTAGGCGTGGGCGCAAGCCCGCGCTAGAGCGTGCAGATGAGAGTGAGCCGCGCAGCGGCGGCACCGGCCTTGCGCATAAGGCCGCGAAAGTCGAAAAGCAGATCCCTCGTCGGCCTGAAGGCCTCCTCGGGATGACAATTTAGTTAGGGGGCATTGTCGGCGCAGCTAAAGCTGCGCCCCTTCAGCAACCGCGAATCTGAAATCAGGATAAAACATGGAGACATCTCCAACCACGAAGCAGAAGGACACCGAGAAGCGCGACCGCATTGTGCGGCGCGTAGCGCGCGAGTTGCGTGACGGATTCTACGTCAACCTCGGCATTGGTATGCCGACGCTGGTGGCGAATTGCGTGCCGCCGGGCATTGAGGTCGTATTACAGAGCGAGAACGGCATGATGGGCGTGGGGCCGTATCCGCTGGCGGGCGAAGAGGACGGCGACCTGATCAACGCCGGCAAAGAGACAGTAAGCCAGTTGCCGGGCACGGCTTATTTCTCCAGCGCCGAATCGTTCGCTATGATTCGCGGCGGCCACATTGACCTGAGCGTGCTGGGCGCAATGGAAGTCGACGAGGAAGGCAACCTGGCCAACTGGATGATCCCCGGCAAAATGGTCAAAGGCATGGGCGGCGCTATGGACCTGGTCGCCAGCGCCCGGCGCGTGATCGTGGCCATGGAGCACACCACCCGCGACGGCGCAGCGAAAATCCTGAAGCGCTGCACCCTCCCCATTACCGGCTTGCGCGTCGTAAACACCATCGTGACCGAGATGGCGTACCTCCGGGTTACGCAAAGCGGTCTGGTGCTGGAGGAGATCGCTCCCGGCCTGACCGTGGAAGATGTTCAGCGGGCGACGGATGCACCGCTTCTCGTCAGCCCGGAGCTGACCACCATGCTGTTCTGACGCTGGTTTCGCAAACGGCTCACGATGCGCGAGCTTCCGGTTTGCCGAGACTCGGATAAATCGCCGACGTAGGCCGCGGCCCGTCCCTTCATGATTCGCTTGGTGGAAAATGAGTTGAGAAAAGCAGTTGCCTGGCTTACGATTCGCCAGCCTGCGGAAAGCCGTGGTCGAGCCTCGCTTTGGCCGGACGCGGCGGAGGTAATAGAAAAGTGAATATGTCGCACGTCTTTCGCGGTTCTTATGGATTCGCACTTCTGCTGCTCACCACAATGGTTGCTGCGCAAGAACCACCCCAGAATCAACCGCCCGTATGGAGTGCCAAACCCGGCATCGCTGCGTTCGAGACGGTGGAGAATGGCCGGATCGCGGCAGCACAGCAGGCAATCGATCAAATCGTTGCGGTCAAAGGTCCGAGGACCATCGAAAATACACTGGTCCCTTACGATGAGGCGACCCGGCAACTGAATGCGGCCGCCTATTTTGCCGATTTGGTGCAGAAGGTGAACCCCGATGCGGCATTTCGGGATCGTGCTACGGCGATGTTCGTTAAGGTCAGCGGACTCGCAACTTCCCTGTCACTGAATCGGGATGTCTACCAGGCGTTATCGGCTTTGGACGTCTCCAAGTCCGATTCCGCAACCCGTTACTACGTCCAGCGGCAACTTCTGGAATTTCGTTTAGCTGGTGTGGACAAGGACGACGCTACGCGGGCGAAGCTCAAAAAACTTCAAGATCAACTAACCGAAGATCAGTCGATGTTCGATCGCAACATCTCCGACGACCAGAAGACTGTCATGGTCGCCAGCGCATCCGAACTTGACGGCCTTCCACAGGACTACATCGACAATCACAAGCCGGGCGCCGACGGCAAAATTAAAATCACGACCAATTATCCCGATCTTTTCCCGGTACTGGAATACGCCAAGAGTGACGCGCTCCGCCGCAGCATGTGGGAAGCATGGAATACGCGCGCCTATCCCAAGAACCGCGAGGTTCTCATCGACATGATGCAGACGCGCTACCAGATCGCGACGCTGATCGGGTACTCTTCGTGGGCCGATTACAACGCCGCCGACAAGATGATGGAAAATGGAAACAACATTGCAAAGTTCATCGCCGACCTCAATACGGCAGCGCGGCCCGTGGCGGAACGCGAGTTCGCAATGTTGCTGGCCGAGAAGCAAAAAACCGATCCGAAGGCAACGGAAATCCACAGCTACGAAGGTTTCCGCCTGGGCGAGTTGGTGCGCCGTTCGCAGTACGACTTCAACTCGGAAAGAGTTCGTCCTTACCTGCCTTACCCGCAAGTGAAAAAGGGAGTCCTGGATACGGCGGCTACTCTCTTCCACGTCACCTTCCGCCAGGAATCGAACGCGCCCTCGTGGGATCCCGCGGTGGAAACATGGGATGTGATCGACAACGGCAAGATGATTGGACGGTTCTATCTCGATATGCATCCGCGGCCTGGCAAGTACAGTCATGCGCAGATGGCGCCGATCCTGGATGGGATCCGCGGCAAACAATTGCCGGAAGCGATTCTGATTTGCAATTTCGCACAGCCAACCGCGACCGATCCGGGTCTGATGAACTACGGCGATGCGGTGACCTTCTTCCATGAGTTTGGCCACCTGATGCATCACATCCTTGGCGGACAGCAGCAATGGGCGGGAATTTCAGGAATCACCATGGAAGCCGATTTCGTGGAGGCTCCGTCGCAAATGCTGGAGGAGTGGATGAAGAGCCCGCAGGTGCTGGCGTCGTTCGCTCGCAACTACAAGACCGGCGAGCCGATTCCCGCTGAACTGGTGGCGCGGATGAACCGGGCCTCGGCTTTTGGACGCGCCAACAGCGTGTCGTTGCAGAACGCGCTGTCCGCGATTTCTTACGATCTCTACAAAGACAATCCCGCCAAGATCGACGTGGACGTGGTTTGTCCGCACGATTTTCGGCAATACACCCTCTACGTTCCAATACCCTCCGACGCTCACATGTACGCGTCGTTCGGTCACCTCGCGGGCTACTCTTCTGCCTACTACACCTATATGTGGGACAAGGTCATCGCGGAAGATTTCTTCCAGCAGTTTGACCATAACAACCTGTTGGCCGGCGAAGCTCCCATGCGCTACCGCCGTACGGTGCTCGAGCCGGGAGGGTCAATGTCCGCCAACGACCTAGTAAAAAACTTCCTGGGCCGTCCGCAGAACACAGCGGCCTTCCAGAAGTGGATGGAAGAGGAGTTCCAGCCCGCACCGCAAACCAACGGGACAAGCTCGCACTGAGAAGACGCCGGATGACGAAAAAGGGCGCCATCGCGGCGCCTTTTTCAGTTGCGTTTGAGTGTGTATTACACGCTTACCGGCTGCTTCACTGGCACCGGGACCGCCGTCAGCCATCCAAAGCGGTCTTCGGCAACGCCGTTGACGATGCCGTAAAACTCCTTGCGAATGGACTTGGTGATGGGACCGGCAACGCCGCGACCGACGGTGATCTTGTCGACCGAGCGAATGGGAGTGATCTCGGCGGCGGTACCGCTGAAGAACAGCTCGTCGCAAATGTAGAGCATCTCGCGCGGAATGATCTGCTCGATCACCGGAATGCCCAGCTCATGCGCGATGTGCATCACCGAGTTACGGGTGATTCCCGGCAGCACGCTATTGCCCAGCGGCGGGGTGTAGATACGCTCTTTGTGCACGACAAAAACGTTCTCGCCTGAGCCCTCGCTGACATAGCCATTAACGTCGAGCGCGATGCCCTCGCTGTAGCCGTTCACGATGGCTTCCATCTTGATGAGCTGCGAGTTCATGTAGTTGGCGCCGGCTTTAGCCATCGTCGGCATAGTGTTGGGCGCCAGACGCGTCCAGGAGGAGACGCAGACATCGACGCCGTCATCACATTCGGGGCTGCCGAGATACTTGCCCCATTCATAATTGGCGATGTAAACCTCAATCGGCGAGTTGAACGGATTGACGCCCACCTGTCCATAGCCGCGCAGCACGATCGGCCGGATGTAGCAGGGCGCGACCTTGTTGGCCGCCACCACGTCCACCGTAGCCTGCACGAGCTCATCGAGCGTGTAGTCCAGATCGATGCGGTAGATCTTGCACGACTGCATCAAACGAAGAGCGTGGTCACGCAGACGGAAGATTGCCGGACCTTTGGGAGTGTGGTAGCAACGGATGCCCTCGAACACTGATGAGCCATAGTTCACCACGTGGGCCATCACGTGGATTTTGGCGTCATCCCAGGGAACTAGCTGACCGTTGTGCCAAACGAATTCACTTGCTTTAATGGCCATTCCGAGGCTCCTTCAATGGCGGAGTGAATACAAAATTGTTTTGCTGCCGGGCAGAAAATTCTGCAAGCCAAGAGCTAGTTCCGTCAAGACCATTCTGCGGCGATCGGGGGATTCGCAACATTCAGGACTCAGCTAACCGGAGATTATATCCGACGCCCAGTCCTCCAACGCCAGCGATTTTTACCTTTTTCCGTGCGTCCGTGACGAAATCTACCCCAATGGATGCACGGCGCGCCGGAATGGGTTCCAATATCCCGCCGGAAATTGCAGACGGCGAAATCTGGCGGATCCCATCTGCCAATCCGTCCCGGCGGACCAACTTCCCGGCTCACGTTCCATGGCCTCTGCCGTCTGTTAGGAAGGCGGGAAACTAACGGATTTCGCACCTTTCTCTTTGGCACCAGCATCCAAAAGGCGGCTGCATTGGGCGCTGGGGACGGCCCGGACTGCGTGGTATACTTCGGGTAAGTCTCACACCGGTGCGCCAGTCCTAGATCTGAAGATGCATTCCCGGCCGAGTTGAGGCCCCCTGCAAAGCGGTCTCACGCTTGACGGGGTAGTAGTCGAAGGAAACGCACAATGGCACGTAGTTCGCGGCGCTCCGCTGTACTTGTTCTCTCCATCGTTCTCGCCTGCGGCTGTCTGGGTATGGTGTTTGGCCAGCGGCTGACGTCCAACCCCTCTTCCAGCAGCGGCGACAGCGACGTTCGTGACAGCTTGCGAACCTTCAGCGATGTGTATCGCGTAGTCCAGGAAAACTATGCCGAGCCGGTCAGCCCCGACAAGTCCATCTACAACGGCGCCATCCCGGGAATGCTGCGCGTGCTCGATCCGCACTCGAACTTCTTCGATCCCAAAGCTTACGCAGCCTTGCGCGAAGAGCAGCGCGGCAAGTACTACGGCGTGGGAATGCAGGTTGGTCCACGCAACAATAAGGTCATTGTGATTGCGCCTTTTGCCGGCGCACCTGCCTACCGGGCCGGCATCCGGCCGGGCGATATCATCGTCGCGGTCGATGGCAAACAAACCGACAACATGAGCACCAGCGACGTAGCCGAGTTGCTGAAAGGGCCCAAGGGCACCAGCGTGAAGATCACCGTGCTGCGTGAGGGCTCCGACAAACCGCTCGACTTCACGGTCATTCGCGACGAGATTCCCCGCTATAGCGTCGACGTGCATTTCATGATTCGTCCCGGCATTGGTTACATCCACGTCTCCGGCTTCCAGGAAACAACCGAAAAGGAAGTACGTGACGCGCTCGATGAGCTCGGCGACATTCACGGCCTGATCCTCGACCTGCGGCAGAATCCCGGCGGCCTGCTGAGTGAAGGCGTCGGCGTGGCCGACCAGTTTCTTAAGAAGGGACAGGTCATTGTCTCGCATCATGGCCGGGCTTCAGCCGAGAAGGTCTACAAGGCGACCCATGGCAACGGCGGCAAGGACTATCCCATCGTGGTGCTGGTGAATCGCGGTACCGCGTCGGCGGCTGAGATTGTCGCGGGCGCAATTCAGGACCACGATCGCGGCTTGATCGCCGGCGAAACTACGTTCGGTAAAGGACTGGTGCAGACGGTTTATCCGCTGTCGGAAAACACTGGGCTGGCGCTGACCACCGCCAAGTATTACACCCCCAGCGGACGCCTGATTCAGCGCGAGTATAATGGCGTCTCGCTCTACGATTATTACTACAACGACCGCGAAAACGGTGACAGCGCCGTCGGCAATCATGAAGTCAAGATGACGGACAGCGGCCGCACAGTCTACGGCGGCGGCGGCATCACGCCGGACGTCAAGATCGCCAATCCTAAGACCAACAAGTTCCAGGACACCTTGCTGGAGAAGTACGCGTTCTTCAATTTCGCGAAGCATTACGTGATCAATCACAGTGTCAACCGGCAGTTCGAGGTCGATGATGCCGTGATGCAGGAGTTCCGCAAGTTTCTGGACGAGCAGAAGGTCACCTTCACCGAAGCCGACCTGGCGGAGAACAACGACTGGATTCGCTCCAATATCAAGGCTGAGCTGTTCATCAACGAATTCGGGCAGCAGGAAGGCATGCGGGTGCACGCCGAAACCGATCCCGAAGTGCAGAAGGCGCTGGATCTGCTGCCGCAGGCCAAGCAATTGGCCGACAATGCCAAGAAGACAATCGCGCAGCGCAATAGTGCGCGACTGACCGCACAACAGAGCGAAGGCGCAGCAAATAGCAGCCGGTAGGCAGGTCAGTCTGTAAGAACGAAAGCCCGCTGAGGCGGGCCTTTTCTTTTGGCGCGACTGGACGATCGTGGCGGGCAGGAAGCAGGTCCAGTAGGCGTTCTTATGGAACAGGCTGGACGCGGTCCGGCACACGATCCGCAAGTCAAACCAGAAGCTCCAGTTCTGCAGATAGTACACGTCGTATTCGAAGCGTTTGGCAATGGAGGTGTCGCCGCGCCAGCCGTTGACCTGGGCCCACCCCGTGATGCCAACCTTCAGACGGTGCCGGGTGTCGTAATGCGAAATCTCTTCGAGAAATTTTTTTACGAAATGCGCCCGCTCGGGACGAGGCCCGACCACGCTCATCTCGCCCTTCAGAACGTTGAAGAATTGCGGCAACTCATCGAGACTCGTCTTTCGCAAGAACCTTCCCACCGGAGTGCGGCGGGGATCGTTGGCCGTCGTCCAGCGGGTCGAACTTTCTGCTGACAAGTCGGTCTTCATGGTGCGGAACTTATACATTTTGAAGGTCTGGCCGTTGAGACCCACTCTCTCTTGACGAAAAAGCACCGGGGCCCTTGGAGGTGATCTTGACGATCGCCGCGATCACCAACATTAACGGACCCGCCAAGAGGACGACCAGCAGGGAAAACACCGCATCGAACACTCGCTTCAAGACAAAATACATTGGCGATTCTGCCGGCGAATTGGCCAAATCCAGCATCTGCAGGTCGCCGAACTGGAACAGTCTCTCGCGCAGCACCGGTATATCGCCAATGTCCATAATGGCCCGCACTGGAGTGCACAGCGGTTGCAGAGTTCGGAAGAGATCGGACAGGGACGACAGGCGGTGCGCGGGCAGGGCGATCACCACGTCATCGAACGGGATGCCGATTCCGCGCTTGACATCGCAAAGCTCGAACACGGGCACATCCACCACGGCGACTTCTTCGTCATCGGGAACCCGAATGTGGGCCACGACCTTCGAGGCGGCAAACGGTATGCGTACGAGCCTGGCCGCGACCCGACGGGCGTAGATATCAGCGCCCACAACCAGAATGCGAAGTGGCCGGCGTTGCTGCCGCCAACCCCGCAATGCCAGCCGAAAGAGGCTGCGACTCAAGATCGTGCTCACCAGCAGGACGATGGCGCTGACCCCAAAGAACACGCGCGAGAAATTCTGCTGGCGATAAAAAAACAGGATGCAAGAGAGGACAACGTAGGTGGTCACACAAGCCGATATGGACTTCTTTAGCCCCGTGTATTCCTGGAACAGCTCCTCCATATCGCAAAGCCCATAGTTTTCCGCCGCGATAGCTCATACCAGGGTTGTCACCAATAACACACCGAAGTAAAAGCGGGGGGCATACTTGGTTTGGGAGAGTACGGAGCGAAGGGGAACAAATCTGATGTAGGCTGCGGCGGCGAACGCCGCGAGCGGCATCAGGTAACACGATAACCGCAGATAGAACCGCAAAGAGTGCAGACGCAAGGTCATGACGATCGTTTCCCGGGCACCTCAAAACACAACTCTTCTGTAAAGCTTGGCGCCGACCGCATGCGAAAACCGTGCACACGGTTCGCCAAACCGTAGTTATGAGTCTCTAACCTTGGGAGCGCGAAAGGTTGTTTTGCCAACCCGTTCGCCACTGTTACAAGCGAATTTAACCAATATCTGACACGGGTGTGCCCCGCGAGGGATACCCCCGACGGCCGTTTGCCGTTGCGCGCTTTGCTTTGGCTAAATTGTCACAAAGCTTAGGACATCAGAATCTGTCCGTCAAGAGAAAACTGACTCGAACCCTGGCGTCCTGCGTTAGCGGTGAATCGACCGGACAAAAGCTATAATGGATTTTCTCATGAAAGCCTACGTTTATGTCTCGCTCAAGAAAAGCGTTCTCGACCCACAAGGCAAAACCATTCACGGCGCGCTAAAGAAGATGGGCTACCGTGGTATCGACGATCTGCGCCAGGGCAAGTACTTTGAGATCGCACTCGACGACAGCGTCAGCCGCGAAGACGCGCAGGCAGAGATCGAACGCATCGCGCGCGAGGTACTTACCAATCCGGTCATCGAGGAATACAGCTTCAAGCTCGAGGGCTAATCGGCCCTAACACAAGATGGCGAGTCTTTTCGTCTGCGCCGTCACATGGCATGGAGATGGGCAACCTCCGACTGTCGTCCTTCCAGTCTTCTTAACTCCGCGACAAAGAGGTCGATCCCATGAGCTTCGACTCGCGAGCAGAAGTGCACGGTGTTAACCGTCCTCGGCACGCTCCATTCCACATCGACTCGATCCAGATTTCCACAAACGCGTGTCCTGCTCCTCCTTGGCAAAAAAAGCGCATTCTCACGGCTCCGCCGTGAGACCACGAGTCAAAGTCGCGCAATTCTGTTTCCCGTTCATCCGACGTATTTCGCGGAAATCCCTCCAGTTTGCTAGCCACGTCGTCCAGCGCGCCTCTCTGTACATAAATCTCGGTGCACCCGGCGAAGCGTTCGCCGGAGCCGGAAACGCGAAGCTCAGCGCCCTCCAGGACATGTTCGTCGATATATTTGGATTCCAGGCCTGTCTGCATGGTTGCTACGTAGGATAGCAAGAGCGCGTCCGATGTAAAGACGCAGGCGGAAATCCTCTGCCCAATTACGGAATACAGCGTCGTCGGACCGGCGTCCTTGCGAATCGAGGCGATCCCTGTAACATCTAATCAGCTAACGTTTACAATTCAGGCATTCGTCTCTCGTATGTCTCCGTCTAACGTCGGTGCGGCTCAAAGGGGGCTCAGCATATGTGTGGCATTGTTGGTTATGTAGGACCGAAGCGGGTTGTGCCGGTCATCATCGACGGCCTGCGGCGGCTTGAATATCGCGGCTACGATTCCGCCGGCATCGCGGTCGCCGGCAATGGCGCTGGCCTGCAGATACGCCGCGCCGAGGGCAAGCTGCGCAATCTGGAAGAGGCGATCCGCCTCAAGCCGCTCGACGGGACCTACGGCATCGGTCATACGCGCTGGGCCACCCACGGCCGTCCCACGGAAGAGAACGCTCATCCTCATCGCGATTGCACCGGCAAGATTGTCGTGGTACACAACGGCATCGTGGAGAACTATGTCAGCCTGAAGAGGAAGCTGATCGACGAAGGCCACAAGTTCGTCACCGATACGGACACTGAAGTCATCGCCCACCTGGTCGAGAAGAACCTGAAGGCCGAGGGCAACGGGCACCACGTTTCGCTGGAAGAGGCAGTTCGCAAGACGGTGCAGGTGTTGACCGGCGTCTTCGCCATCGCGGTCATCTCGTCGGACGAGCCCAACAAGATTGTCGCGGCGCGCAATGGCCCGCCGGCGGTCATCGGCCTGGGCAAGAATGAGTATTTCGTCGCCAGCGACGTGCCGGCGATTCTCTACCACACCCGCGACCTTTTCTTTCTAGCCGACGGCGACCTCGCCGTCATCACGCCCACGGGCGTTCAGCTCACCGACTTCGAAGGCCGGCCCATCACTCGCGAAGTGCAGCACATCACCTGGGACCCCATCATGGCGGAAAAGGGCGGCTTCAAGCATTTCATGCTGAAGGAAATCTACGAGCAGCCGCGCGCCGTCCGCGACACCACGCTGGGCCGCGTCTCGCTCGATTCCGGCAAGGTCTTTCTCGACGAGATGGACATCACCGAGGACGACTTCCGCAAGCTCAGCAAGGTCTATATCGCCGCCTGCGGCACCAGTTGGCACGCAGCGCTGGCCGGCAAGTTCATGATTGAGCGCCTGGCCAAGCTGCCAGTGGAAGTTGATTACGCCAGCGAGTTTCGTTATCGCGATCCGCTGACCGGTCCCGGCGATCTGTGCATTCTGATCACGCAGTCGGGCGAGACTGCCGACACCATCGCCGCTCTGCGCGAGTCGCGCGCCAAACGCGCCAAGACGCTGGGCATCTGCAACGTCGTTGGCTCTATGATCGCGCGCGAGTCCAACGGCACCATTTACACCCATGCCGGTCCGGAGATCGGCGTTGCTTCCACCAAGGCCTTCACCGCGCAGTTGGCTGCGCTGTTCCTGTTCGCCGTCTATCTCGGGCAGCTCCGCGGCACCATCGATGCCGACCACTCCAAGAAGTTGCTGGAGGACCTGACCCTGATGCCGGGCAAGCTGGAAGCGCTGCTGGCGCACGATGAGGAGACGGAAGACCTGGCCAAGGAATACCACCGCGCCCACGATTTCCTCTTCCTGGGACGCGGCATTCACTATCCCATCGCGCTGGAAGGCGCTCTGAAGCTGAAGGAAATTTCCTACATCCACGCCGAAGGCTATCCCGCGGGCGAGATGAAGCACGGTCCCAACGCGCTGATCGATGAGGACCTTCCCGTCGTGATTCTTGCCACGCGGGATGCGAGCGATCCCGGCTCAGTGCTGCGTTACGAGAAGACGCTGTCGAACCTGAAGGAAGTGAAGGCTCGCTCCGGAACAGTGATAGCGATTGCTACCGAGGGCGATGAGGAGATTCGCGAAGCCGCCGATCACGTGCTGTACGTGCCGGACGCGCCGGAGCTGCTTGCGCCGATTCTGGAAGTAGTGCCATGTCAGTTGCTGGCGTATCACATCGCGGTGCGTCGCGGCTGCGATGTGGACCAACCTCGCAATCTGGCCAAGTCGGTTACGGTGGAATAGGCAACCGGACAAGAATCGAGGTGTTCGAGCGGCAATTTTGAATTGTCATTACGAGCGCCCGGCATTTGGGCGCGAGGAATCTGCTTCTTCGTTGCTCCCGCAGGAAGCAGATCCCTCGCGGGCTGAAGCCCGCTCGTGATGACAAAACCTAAAAGGGCGGTGACGCCCGGCTAAAGCCCGACGCTTCCACCGTAAAGACCGCACCCCATCAAGCCTGCTTCACGAACTTCAGCGACGCCGAGTTCATGCAGTAGCGCAAGCCGGTCGGACGCGGGCCGTCGTCGAAGACGTGGCCGAGGTGGGCGTCGCACTCGGTGCATCGCACCTCGTCGCGCGTCATGCCCAGACTGCTGTCGTTGGCGGTCTTGACGTTCTGCTTGGCGATTGGCTCCCAGAAGCTGGGCCAGCCGGTACCGGAGTCGAACTTGGTCGCCGAGCTGAACAACGCGTTCTGGCAACACACGCAACGGAATATTCCTCTCGCGTGTAAGTCCCAGTATTGACCGGTGAAGGCGCGCTCGGTGCCTGCCTGGCGCGTGACGTTGAACTGTTCGGGCGTCAACTGGGCGCGCCATTGGGCCTCGGTCTTCACCACCTTCGGCACGCGCTTGGGACCAATCTTCTCGCCGTCATCCTTGAACTCGACAATTTCGACGTAGTCGGTTGCGGCCGGTGCGGCCTCGGCTTCGGTGCGGTTAAACAGGCTCATAAACGCTACTCCTGAGAGGGATAGGAAACTGGTTTTCAGAAAATTTCTTCGGTTCGTCATAAGCTTACTCGATTGCAAGAATTCGCTTTGTGCTGCTCCTGAAGGGGCAGCATTTGATTATCAGCCACCCAGCGCTCAACCACCCCAACGAGCGCAAAGGCGCCGCTCGTCGGGGACCCCGGTGTCGCGCTGGGCTATGATCTTGCGTCCCACTTCGCGGATTCGATTTGCAGTCCTACCTATTGATTCCGATAGAGCTGCGGATACGTCTGCTGCAAGTTGGCAACCTTTGGCAGATCGAAGCGCGCAATGTACGGGTTATCCGGATGGAGCGCCGCGTAATTCTGGTGATAGCCCTCCGCAGGATAAAAACCCTTCAGCGGGACAACCTGGGTCACGATCTTATGCGGAAAGACCTTCGCCTGCTCCAGCTGCGCGATATAGTCGCCGGCAATCTTCTTCTGCTCGTCGTTGCCGTAGAAGATGACGGAGCGATACTGCGTGCCCTGATCCGGGTCCTGCCGGTTTAACTGCGTGGGATCGTGCGCCACCGACAAGAAAACCTGCAACAACTGGCCGTAAGTAATCTTCGACGGGTCGTAGACGATCTTTACCGACTCGGCATGGTTGGTCGTGCCGGTGCTGACAATCTCGTATTCCGCAGTTTTCGCCGAACCTCCGGAATATCCCGACGTGGCCGAGACCACGCCTTTGACGTGCTGGAAGACCGCCTGGATGCCCCAGAAGCAACCTCCCGCCACCACTGCGCTCTCCTGGCCCGGCGAGCTCGCCAGAGGCTCATCCACGGCAGGTTTCGGAAGCGCCGTCACTTTTTCACTTGCGACCACGGAATTGCGCGACCCGCGCGTCACGACCACAACCAAAACAGCCACCATTAACGCCGCGAAAGCAAAACGCAACAAAAGCTTTGACATAGACTTTCCTTGTCCGATTTGATGCTCCCCGCTACCCTTACTCAATTAGAGTCGCCATCCGACAGAAGGTTACAAGGCAATCTGCCGGCGCCTGCTGGGCGTTAGGGATTGGAGCATCATGAAAGGTACGCACGCGTGAGGCGATCGGATTTCGCGCAGCGGCTTCCAAAGCCGCCCGATCTGGCGACACGCTGTAGAACGTCGGGTTACTTCAATGGCGGCTTGAATTGCTCGTCAATTTCGATCTGGTAGCCGTTGGCCAGCCGATTGCTCTCGTTGGCCATGCCGACGACCGACATCAGCTCGTGAAACATCTCCGGCGTCATACCCTTGTTGCGCGCCGAAGCGGTGTGCGAGGCGATGCAGTAGGGGCAGCCGTTGGTCACGCTGACGGCGACGTAAATCATCTCCTTCATCAGCGGATCGAGTGCGCCCGGCGCCATGATCTGCTTGATGTCCTGCCAGGTTCGCTGCAAAAGCGCCGGATCGTTGGCCAGGGCCTTCCAGAAATTATTGATCCAGTCAGTCTTGCGCGTAGCCATGATGTCGTCGTACACCGCCCGAACTTTAGGGCTGGCGTCCGCGTACTCGATGAGTCCAAATGTCGCCATGGGCGAATCTCCTTTACCACAGAGTGCACGGAGATCACGGAGAATTAATCTTTAATTTATCGTTCTCCGAGGACTTCCGTGTTCTCCGTGGTGAACAATAATCCGCGTTTACGCTATCGGCACCTTCTCCTGGTATGCGGCAATTTGCACATTCCATCCCAGCGCCTGGGTCATGGCATCGCGCAGTTGCGTAGCGGCTGCCGGCTCGCCATGCACCAGATAGGTTACGCTCGGCGCGCGCCGAAAGGTGTGCAACCACTCCAGCAGTTCGGGAGTGTCGGCGTGGTCGCTGAATTGTTCCAGGCTGGCCACCTGCGCGCGAATCGGAACTTGCTGCCCGAACATCTTCACCTGAGGCGCGCCATGCTGGATAGTGAAGCCGCGCGTACCCGGCGCCTGGAATCCGATGAACAGCACAAGATTCTTGGGATCGGGCAGGCGCAGCATCAAGTGATGCAGGATGCGGCCGCCGGTAACCATGCCGCTGGAGGAGATGATGATCACCGGAGACTTTATGTTATTGATCTTCTTGGAATCGTCCTGGCTGACATCGAAGTGAAAGCCGGGCCAGTCGAGCGGCGAACCGTACTTGCCGATCATCGCCTTGGTCTCGGGCGTGAACTCCTCGGAGTGCTGCATGAAGATCTGGACAGCCTTGATCGCCATGGGGCTGTCGGCGTGCACGGGCACGCGCGGTACCTGCCCGCTCTCCATCAACTCTTTCAGCATGAACAGAAATTTCTGGGTGCGTTCGACGGCAAACGATGGCACCACCACGCTGCCACCACGCTGCAGCGCAGTCCGAATGAGCGCAGCCATTTCAGGGCGCGGATCGCCATGAGGATGCTCACGATTGCCGTAGGTGCTCTCCATCACCAGCAGATCGCAGTCCTCACCTTCGGTGGGACCGGTGTACAGGACCTTGCCGGGCGCGACCTCGCTGTCGCGCACGCGCCCGACATCGCCGGTGAAGAGCAGCTTCTTGGCCGCTGGTCCGGAATTCAGCGTGATCTCCGCCATCGAGGATCCGAGGATGTGCGCCGCACGAACAAAGCGGAACGATAGCTGGCTGCTGAGCTGTTTGGCCTCGCTGAAGTTAACCGGGCGAAAGAGCGTCATGCATTGCTGCGCTTCTTCCATGGTGTAGAGCGGCAAGGCAGGATGGTGTTTCGAGGCCTGCGTCTTGTTGTAGAACGCAGCGTCTTCTTCCTGGAGATGTCCGGAGTCGGGCAGCAAAATGCTGCACAGCTCGATGGTGGGCGCGGTGGCATAGATGGGCCCGTGAAAGCCTTGCTTCACCAGTCGCGGGATCCAGCCGGAGTGGTCAAGATGCGCGTGGGTCAGAATGACGGCATCGATGGTGTTCGCTGGCACCGGAAGGTCTTGCCAGGTGCGCTCGCGCCATTCCTTTTGGCCTTGAAAGAGACCACAATCGACCAGCACCTGCAACGGGCGCGCGCCGTCGCTGTCCACGTGGATGAGGTGCTTCGATCCGGTAACAACTCCAGCGGCGCCGAGAAATTGGATGTAGTTCATACGATCCTTATTTACCACGGAGAACACGGAGAACACGGAGAATCAAGAATCATAAAACCTCCGTGAGCTCCGTGCCCTCCGTGGTGAGGTGTCCTTCTTAGTTATTTCGCCGCAGTCTCTGGCCCGGAGGAAACGGAGGTTACATACATCAATTCTCTTTGTTTTTGTCTTTGTCATCGTCCTCCGGCTTAGGTAGTGGAATCTCGTCCCGCGGCGGCGGGACATTGTACACGCTGCCGACATTGGCCTCCGGCACGCTACCGTCGTTGACCATGATTTTGTCGGGAGCGACAGGAACTTCGATGCGGCCGGTGCCTTTTTGTCCCGCCTTCACCAGCACGCGCATGATCTTTTCGCCGGATGGAGTCTGCACCAGCACCGGGACTTCAGCCCCTGCGCGACCGCGGTCCTCGATGGTCGCGGTCACCAGAAAGCTTTTTGCCTCGCTTAACAACGGCCGCGTGTAAGCCGAGTCAACGTGAAGGTCGGGCAAGCCACGATCGCGATAGACCCAGTCGTCGAAAAACCATTCCAGATCGCGCTTGGAACTGGTCTGCAAGAGCCGCTGCAGGTAGGCGGGATCCTTGTCGGCACCGGGACGATAAACTGCCAGCGCCGACTGCATTGCGGAGTCACCGACCATGTCGCGCAGCATCCACAATACGAAGCTGCCTTTGCCACGCAAGTAAAGTTCGTCGTTGGTGTTGAGCAGCGTGTTGTCGGCGGAACTGGAATCCGGCGCCGTCTTCGCTGCGGCATCAGCTTTGGGATTGGCCGCTTCCTCCGCTCTCACCAGCGGCTCGCGATACTCATCCAGGAAGTCCAACGCGGCCCTGCGTCCGGAACGGTTCTCCACCAAAACGGTCTGCAAGAAGCGCTCCGTGCCCTCCTGTATCCACGGATGCGGAGAGTGGAGGCGGGCCGCAACCTGCGTGGGCAATAACAAGAGCTGCAAGGTCGCAGTCGGCGCCTGGCGCAGCGGCGTGAACAGGACCGCTCCGCTCTGGTAGGGATTGGCATTGGGATCGGTCAGCTCTACTACCCGCGCCGGTTGGCCGGGTTCGCCAAGCCAATCGTGCAGCAGCGGATCGCTGGCTTCGGCGGCGAGCGCATAATCGCGGGCCAGCGAGGTGTCCTCGGGAAGATGCAATAGCGAAATTGTGGGGCGATCCAGCAACTCGTAGTTGGCGATGGCGAAGGCCGGAGCGGTTTCCTTCATGCCAGCCAAGGTCAACGTGTTGCTGAACTCCTTAAGCTTGCCGGCACTGTTCTCGCCGCCTGGGACTTCGCGACTCTCGCCGCAACTGGAGACCGTGGTATTCACGGCAATGCACAGCGATTCCGTGCTGCCGCCAAGCACAATCATGCGAGCGCCGAACTCGCTGCGGGCGTGGCGCTCCTTCCACACGGCGATGGCATCGAACACGGCATTGCCATCGCTCATATTCACCGCTTCGATGGCGACGGGATACCAGGTGACATATCCCAGGCCGCGCACGGCGGTGAACGCGTCGCTGATCTGATCCCAATCGTTGCGCGCGCCGACATCAGCAGGAGCACCCATGCGAGTCAGACGCGTCGCGTCGGGCGTGATGGTGCCACCGTACTGCACATCCAGCGTGACGGAGGCGGCTGGCGGCACCGCTTTTGGGAGCGTAACGATCGCTTCCGAAAGGCTGCCGGTGTGATCGATGTCGGAGGTGTAATTCTCGCCCAGCCACTGCACCGGCTTATCGTCGAGCGTGATGCTGTTCCAGTTCAGCGATGACGAGACCTGCAACGCAATGTTCTTCTCGGGACTCTTCGAGTCATTGCGCATCGTGAGCTTCCCGGTAACGGCCATAACGTGGGTGGTGCGGTCGATCTGGACTTCGAGCTGGTAACGCGTGATGGTGAAGGCCCGGCGGTCGATGGCGTGCAGGTTGAGTGAGGCCGCGAGCACGAATACCAGAATAAGAAGCGTCAAAACCCGGTTCATAACAGGGCACGGCTTCACCGTTTGCCGAAAAAGCCGGAACAGCAGATCCCTCGCGGGCCGAAGCCCGCTCGTGATGACAAAAATAATGGGCGTGCAACGGCGTACCTGAAGGTACGCCCCTTCTAAACGCGACAACATCGACTTTCTTGGCAGCCTGCGAGCTCGCGCCCTGATACAAACCTGGTTCATTGCTGAGACAGCTTGGATCAGGAAGGGAAACTTCATTGCGAAGACTTAGTCCTCTGGACAGGCTGGACGGGTCGGACTGCACGGCGCTGGCGCGCAAGCTCGAACATCACCACGCCCCCAGCAACCGAGACGTTGAGCGAAGGCACGTGCCCGAGCATCGGAATGGAGACCAGGAAATCGCAGCGTCGCCGAACCAGATCGTGCATGCCCTTGCCTTCAGCTCCAAGCACGATAGCGCAATGCATGTTGTAGTCGAGTTCGTCGTAGGTCTTGGTACCGCGTTCGTCCAGCCCAACAGTCCACACATTGCGCTCTTTCAGCTCGTCCAGAGTACGTGAGATGTTGGTGACGCGAGCGATGGGCAGATGCTCGGAAGCTCCGGCCGAAGCCTTCACCGCAGTGCCGGTCAATCCCGCGGCTCGCCGCTCCGGGATGATCATGCCGTCAGCACCGGCAGCATCGGCGGTGCGAATGAGCGCACCCAAATTGTGGGGATCTTCCACGCTGTCGACCACCACGAGGAAGCTGTATTCGCCATGGCGCTGCTCCAGCAGCGTGTCTACGTCGGCGAACTGTTTGCTGCTGGTAACGGCGATGACGCCCTGATGGGTATTGGTGTTGGCGAGCCGGTCGAGTTCCTCGCGAGGTAGGAAGCGCACCTGCACTCCACTCGCGCGGCAATCGTCGATGAGGCGCTGCATGCGCTGGTCGTGTCGCTCGCGCGCGATGCCCACATATTCGAAGCTGCGGGCACCTGACTTCAGGGCCTCGCTGACGGAATGGATGCCGTAGATGACGACCATGTTTGAAGTTAGTGTACGACAGGGGAGGTGTCAGCCGTCAGTCGTCTCATAAATCGTTCCGGCGTTGTAGCAGGACACGACCCTTAGAGGCTGCTGAAAAAGTTGTAGTTTGTCAGTCATGTGCCGCCGGCTAAAGCCGGCTCGGGAAGAAAAATAAACGGCGTATCGGCACGACTGAAGTCGTGCCCTGTTACAAGGCATTTATGAGAAGGCTTCTAGTGTGGTGTCCCGCAATTTCGTATCACAACTCCAAGGCACGCATGTCGTGGGAAGGTCTCCCCTCAGCGGCTAAAGCCGCCGCCCGACAGGGATTCTTGCGGCACGGCTGAAGCCGTGCCCTTTCAAAAACAATGCAGATTTATTCCACGAACTTCCGGGACGCCATTCTACATCCATGCCTTGCTTCACGATTTTTCCGGCAGTAGTCGCGGCCGACGACTCCGGACTCATCCGGCTAAAACAAACTTCGCTGCTTACTCCCTCACCTCGCTCCAATTGGAGTCGGGATTGAACTGGTTCATGAAGGGCGCCTGGGTTTTTGTCTGCTCTCCCAGGTCCTTCTGAAAGACCTGGCGGTCCTGATCGATAATAAAGGTCATCACTCCGGTGACTCCGTATTCTGCCGGATAGGCGATGAAACCGAATCCCCGGTTCTGGACACCTCCGCGGACATAATCTCTAAGACCACCGTTGGCAAAGAAGCCTTGCGTGGTCAATAAGCCGAAGTAATAACCGTGGAAAGGCTTGTGCTGGCTGGGTTGAAGTTTGGCGCCCTCCGTGGTGGCAAACGCCACCAAGGGTCCCAGCGGACTCTTCGGCTTGCTTGGAGCATCGGGCCAGTACAGTCCGTTTTCCGTGCCGGGATCGCTGATGAACTTACGCGCGTACTGCTTTGTGCCATCGTGTTCCTGCGCGAAATACTCGGTTTGCGCATACGCCAGCGCACCGAGGATGTCGATGGCGGCCAGTTCATTTCCACCGATGGTGCGATTGAGAAGCTCAGCCTTCCCTAACGTGGTATCGAAGTACCACTGTCCGGACGAGCCTTTTCTAAGCGGTATGGGGAAGGCGGTGTTGCTAACGTCGACCAGCAGGATTTCGGTTCCATTCTCCAACCTGCGCCAGCGATTCATTCTGTCGTAGGCCGAGGCAAAGCCTGCGAACGAACGTTTGTCCTCGTCCGCATTGCCGGAGGAAATGACGCCTTTCGAATCCGGGCCGAAGAGCGCCAGCATCTGCTGCTGATCGTCGTTTTTGGCGGCGAGGGCCAGCGCCAGGCCGGCTTCCTCGGGCGTGGAGAATATCTTTTGACCGCGCGCCGGCTCGTTGGCCGAAGTGGCGTGCTTACTGCAGGCTGGGAGCGCGATTGTCAGTGCCACCAGCGCGAGAGCCATCCAACACCGGTAACGCACCAACCCGCACTTACCGTCCGCCCGCGACATCATCCTCATCCACGCCTCCCTTGATTTGTGTAACGTCGAATCAGCCAC
>Ga0181505_10441633_pt1 | contig 37916 bp, 27 predicted proteins | sample PEATcosm2014_Bin_5_FD_127743 | JGI IMG/M metagenome (GOLD analysis project Ga0181505, IMG submission 127743) | Metatranscriptome of peatland microbial communities from MTU Mesocosm Facility, Houghton, MI, USA - PEATcosm2014_Bin05_30_metaT... | ecosystem: Environmental > Terrestrial > Soil >...
CCCTATCTTGAAGTGGAGCCGCGGAAATACCGCTTCCGGGTGCTGAACGGGTCCAACGCGCGCTTCTATCATCTCTCGCTGCAAAACGGACTCGGCTTTTCGCAGATCGGCACCGACCAGGGCCTTTTGCCCGCTCCGGTTCCCATCAAGAAGATCAGGGTCGCGCCGGGCGAGCGCGCCGACGTCGTCATCGACTTCAGCGATAGCCGGGGCGAGCAGATTGCGATGAAAAACGACGCCTTTACGGTTATGCAATTTCGCGTATCGGCGAACAAGGTCAGCGACAGCAGTTCCCTTCCAGCCCAACTGCGTCCCGTCCCCAAGATCGCAGAGTCGGAAGCCGTCAAGACCCGGCTGCTCACACTCGACGAATACCAGAACCTGGTCGCCGAGCCGGTCCTGCTGCTACTGAACGGAAGTTATTGGCACGATCCTATCAGCGAGAAGCCGGCCCTCAACAGCACCGAGATCTGGAGCTTCATCAATCCCACCGACGACACTCATCCCATTCACCTGCACGCCGTGCGCTTCCAGATCCTTGACCGCCAGCACTACGAGCCCTGGACCTACCAGACGAAGAAGGAATTTCGCTTCCTCGGACCGCGCGTTCCGCCCGAGCCCTTCGTGGCCGGATGGAAGGACACCGCTGCCGCCCACTCCAAGATGGTCACGCGCATCATCGTGCCCTTCAACGCCTATCCAGGAAAATACGTCTGGCACTGCCACATCCTCGAACACGAAGATAACGAGATGATGCGACCCTTCGAGATTGTCGCCGGCGCGTGATTGTTCCACTTCGCAGTACAATGGCCGAACCTCGCAAAGTGTTCACTATGACCATCGACGATGCTCGCAAGGAATATCCCGCGCTTCGGAGTCAGGTCTTTCTCGACTCCGCTTGCGTCAGTCTCGCTCCCCAGCGCACCACTGAGAAGCTGCGCGCCTTTCTCGACATGGCCGCATCCTGCCCCTCCGGCAACGCCTCGCAGCAGCATCTCGATATGGACGCAATGCGGAGCGCGGCGCGTGCCCCGCTGGCCAAGCTGATCAACGCCAGCGAGGACGACATCGCGCTGATGGAGAGGACGACCCAGGGTCTGAATCTAGTGGCCGCCGCGATTGCTCTTAATTCCGGTGATCGAGTTGTGGTCAGCGATCTGGAATTTGTCGCAGTAGCTCTTCCCTGGGTTCAGCAGCGGCGGGAGATTGGCATCAAGATCGATGTTGTGCCCAATCGCGACGGGCAGATCCTGATCGACGACATCGAGGCGGCCATCACGGCCAACACGCGAGTGGTCGCCATCAGCACGGTGCAATGGAGCAACGGCTTCCTCTGCGATCTGGACGCGCTGTCGCGCCTCTGCCGTGAACGTGGCGTGTTTTTGATTGTCGACGCAATCCAGCAGTTTGGCGCCATTCCGCTCGATGTCAAGAAAACTCCAGTCGACGCCATCGCCTGCGGCGGCCACAAATGGCTGATGGCGCCCTTTGGCTGCGGCTTTCTGTACCTGAGCAAGGAGTTTCGCGCCCGGGTCAAGCCGCCGCTCGCCGGATATCTTTCGGAGGTCGAACCGGAAGGTGGTTGGGGAGCTTATTTCCAGACGCCGACGATCAAGCCGGTGCGCGAATACGATTTCGTTGACAGTGCCCGCCGCTGGGAAACGGGTGGTACCGCAAACTATCCCGGCGCGATTGCATTGGCCGAGTCAGTCGGACTCATTAACGAAATCGGGATCGAGAAAGTCGGCGAGCATGTGCTCTGTCTCACCGACTATCTGATTGATACCTTGCAACAGCAAGGCCTGAAGGTCGTCACGCCGCTCGAGCGCCGGAATCGGTCCAGCATCGTCACGTTCACCGCCGGCGACGTCGAGCAGAATGTTGCGCTGGTCGATTACCTACAGCAGCACAAGGTCCTTGTTTCCTTGCGCTATACATCAGGCGTTGGCGGGGTGCGGGTGGCGTGCCACCTGTTCAACAACCGCGAAGACATTGGCCGTCTGGTTGAAGTGACCGCGGAGTTTGTTCGCCGTAACGCAAGGGCGACCGCCTGATGGCCGCCGATCCCGTCCGTCTTCCTGACCATCACGCGCAAGCCATCGCCAGCGAGCAAGGCCTGGCGCGCCAGCTCAGCGAGCGCCAGTTGGGCATGATTGCCATAGGCGGCGCGATTGGCACGGGATTATTTCTGGGCAGCGCGCTCGCCGTTCGCACCGCAGGTCCGGGCGTCATTATCAGCTACATTCTCGTCTCTGGGATTGCGCTGCTGCTGATGTACTGTCTGTCAGAGATGGCGGTCGCGCATCCCACGGCCGGATCGTTCGGCGTCTATGCCGACCTGTATCTTTCGCCCTGGGCGGGCTTCGTGGTGCGCTACACGTATTGGGCGGCACAATCGATTGCCGCCGGCGGCGAAGCGGTCGCCGCCGCCATCTACACCCGATGGTGGTTTCCCAATACGCCGGTGTGGGCTTGGGTAATCTTCTACTCCGCACTTCTAATCTATGTGAACGCCCACAGCGTCGGCGCCTTCGGCAGCTTCGAATATTGGTTCTCGACGATCAAGGTGAGCGCGATCGTGGTGTTCATTCTGCTCGGCGCCAGCATTCTGCTCGGCATACATGAGCAGCGCCCCATTGGGCTGGAGAACTTTCACGCCAATGGCGGTTTCCTGCCGCGCGGCTGGACCGGCGTCTGTCTGGCAATGGCCTTCGTCATCTTCGGCTTTATTGGGACTGAGATTGTGGCGGTCACCGCGGGAGAAGCGAAGGATCCCGAGCGCTCCGTGCCGCGAGCGCTGCGCACCATGCTCCTGCGTCTGGTCATCTTCTATGTTGGCGCCATCACCATTCTGGTTGGCGTGATTCCGTGGACCGAGATCGAGCCCGGCCAGAGCATTACCGTCAGCCCGTTCGTGCGCGTCTTTGACTTAATGCATGTACCGATTGCGGCCCACATCGTCAACTTCGTTGTCTTGACCGCGGCGCTCTCCGGCATGAATTGTTGCCTCTATTTGTGCACCCGCATGATTTTCTCGCTCGCACGCGGCGGCTATGCTCCACAACGTTTCGGACGCGTCTCCGCAAGAGGCGCGCCAATTCCGGCGTTGCTGCTGTCAGCCGGTGGCCTAGCGCTGGCAACTGTCTTCGCCATCCTCTTCCCGCGCTCGGCTTATGTGTACATGTTCGGAATTGCGCTGTTCGGCGGGCTTTTTGTCTGGCTGATGATCTTCGTCACCCATCTCAGCTTCCGCAGGCATTGGGACGCGCAGAAAATCTTACGGGTAGGATTGGAGGCTTCCGTCTTACCAGTGAGATCGGAGCAGCGAATCTTACCAGTAAGAATGCCGTTGTTCCCGTTTACCACGATCCTGGGCGGACTGGCGGTGCTGGCGATCATCGTCTCGACATGGTGGGTTGAGGGAATGAGGGTGACGCTGGAGTCCGGTATCCCGTGGCTGGTGATGCTCAGTCTCTGCTATTTCGTTTGGGGACGAAGGCGTACAGGGCGTGCTAATAGTCACGGTTTGTGAAGAATTGTAAAATCGCTCAAACTTCCCGATCTGCGCTGAACTTTTTCTCTCGTCCCACGTCTATAGCAGTAACCCAAATCCAAGGTGGGCGCTCGAACCCCAACAGTACTAATCGGGCGCCCACCGCGCTTTCCTAAGTCTTCAGCTATCAGCCGTCAGCTAGGAACGCCGAATATCACGGCCTTTCTACTGCACCGCGTACATGCCAACAATCCTCTCAATGGCGCGCCGGCAGACCGCGCAAAATCTGTCGTAGCGGGTGAACATGATGCAGTTCTCCTGCGGACGATAGAAGCCGTGCGCCTCGTAGTTCGCGCCCTCAAACGCTCCCACTCGATCGGAATACTTGTCGGTACCGAGCAGCTCGTCTTAATGCTTCTTCTCTTTTTCGAAGAGCGCATTCATCTCCGCTTCCGAACGGTTTTCTTTGCGGATTTGTCGCCGCTCCGCCTGGATGTCTTTCTCGTACGCCTCGAATTCAGCTTTGCGCCACGGCGTCGGCACGGGCGTCCCAGCCACCACCAGGTCCTTCCACTTCAGTATCGCCGGGTCCAGCAGCGCGGTCGCATTCGGCTCCCACGGCTCAATGCGCTGGGTTGCCGCTTCGATGGCCACGTCGGAGGTGTAGTACTCATCGGCTAATCCGGCAAAGTGGTGCCCGAACTCATGGACGAAGACGTACGGCGCCCACTCACTGTTGATGGCGACCGTGGCGTACAGGTTGAAGATTCCGCCGCCGCCGTAAGTTTGCGAGTTCGTCAGGATCTCGATGAACTCATAGGGCGCGTATGAGGCCACATCGCGCAGCGCACGGTTGTCCGTGGTCATGATGTAGCGCTCGCTGCCGAAGGTGTCGTACGAGGTGCCCAGTGGCGGGTGGCGATACGTTCCGGTCGAGGGCCGCGAGATACCGGGCTCATGCGCGGGCGGGCACAAGCCCCACACGTTGAAGTCCTTGCGATGCTCCTTAAACGGCGAGCGCGAGAACAGGATTTCCGTGGCTCGCTTGGCGTCCGTCTCGAATTTGGACAACTCCTGCTCAGTGTAGCCATCGCCCAGGATCAGCAGATCGACCTTGGTTTCGGGCGCGCCCATCTTCTGGATCGTTAGCACCGGCCCCGGCGAGGGCGGGTTCGTCCGGTCGACGAATTCGCCTTTGGGATCGATGGTCGTCGTCCAGACTTCGTGGAAGTCAACGTCTTTGCCTTCCCTGCGCTCCTTCAGCACGATCTTCACCGGCGCGCTGGGCGCAGGAAAGCGGAGCGACTCGGAGAAGGTGCGATTGAGCGTCTTGGCCTCGTCAGTTTCAGACCACTCGCTGAAGAGCGTGCCGAAGCCGCGCGAGTACAGCAGCTTGCCACTCGCCTGATCGTGCACCTCGAAGAAGTAGTTGCCCAGGTTGGTGTCATCGATGGTCTTCGACATGTCGCCCGGCCACGGTAGCGGCTCGTAGACCACGCGATCGAAGCTGAACATCTCCTGGGTGGCGTTCCCGGTGTGGTAGTAGTCGAGGCGCATGGTGGGAGGATTGACTGCGTAGGCGGCCGCCGCCAATACCAGCACCGAGACGGCAATCAGGAAATAGACCTTAAGAGTCCGCAATGGCATGAGCTTTCTCCTGGCTCTGGGGCCAACAAATGACTACGGAGCTAGACTGCTTCAGCGCGACGCCGCAGTCAAGTGCCGCGAATTTCGGATGCGGTTAGGCTTCCATGCATTACAATTTCGCCAGAACCCACAACAGGGCCCGCATTTTTCCGGCAAGGTCCGCTGTACCGTCCGATCGCGTTTGCAGAATCGAAGCAATCGCCGGGACAGCTGAGGCGGAGATGCGCACGCGGGGCCCGGCACAAAGGCTGCGGCGTGAAAGAAAAATTCAGCATGTGGTTGGTGCTCGTGTTCGCCGTACTATTGGGCATTCTTGGGGTCAGGTGCGTGCTGGTGGCTCTTGATGAACCTCGAGCCGCCTGGAAGAGTGTGTGCTTCGCAGGAGCGGCGGTCTGTGCATTTGTGGCCTACAGTTTGTGGCGAAGGTTCGATTCCTTACGAAAAGCCAGAAATTTAGACGACTGAGACACCAGCAAGCTCTTGGGACATCCTCCCGGCTGAAGCAGGCTCGGGATGAAGAACAAAGGGCCCGGACGCGGCGCTGAAGCGTCGCATTACCCGAGCAAGGCGCCAATTCAACATTTCCGCAGTTTGCAGCTGCTGACGGCTGATAGCTGACTGCTGACAGCTTGCTTTCAGGTTTACAATTAAGCTAGAGCAGTTACCATGCAGTTAACAGTCTTACAGCCTGAAGTTCATGAAGCCAGATGGTGGGAGACGATGTTTGACGGCCGTCTCCACTGCTATCTCTGCCCGCGTCATTGCCACATCGGAGAAGGCCAGCACGGCTTCTGCTTTATCCGCAAAAATGAAGGCGGTCGGCTGCTCCAGCTCGGCTACGGACGGCCAGCCGCGCTGGCGATGGACCCGGTCGAGAAGAAGCCGCTCAATCATTTTTTCCCGGGAACGAAGATTCTTTCCATGGGCACCGCCGGGTGCAACATGGGCTGCCTCTTCTGCCAGAACTGGGACATCTCAAAAGCGAAGTCCGACCAGGTTAACTCACTGGCACTCAGTCCGGAGGACGTGGTCGAGGTCGCGCTGGAGCATCACGCGCCGCATCTTGCCTTCACCTACAACGAGCCGACCATCTGGGGCGAGTACGTCATCGACATCGCGCGCGAGGCGCACAGCGCGGGGCTGAACAACGTGATGGTCTCCAACGGCTACATCACGCGCGAGGCGTTCTTCGACATCTACCGCTACATCGACGCCGCCAACATCGACCTGAAGGCCTTCACCGTAAGCTTCTACGGCAAGATCACCATGACCCACTTGCAGCCTGTGCTGGACACGCTGAAGTGGCTGCGGCATGAGACCGGCGTCTGGTTCGAGATCACCAACCTCATCATTCCCACGCTGAACGACGGCGACTCGGAGTTCAAGGAACTTTGCGACTGGGTGCTGGAAAATCTTGGCGACGATGTTCCCCTGCACTTCACCGCGTTTCACCCTGATTTCAAGCTGCAGGACAAGCCACCAACTCCGCCCGAGACGCTGCACCGCGCGCGGGCGATCGCTCGCAACATGGGATTGAAGTACGTCTACGAGGGCAACATCTACTCCGACGGCGCGAACACGATCTGTCCCGGCTGCAAGCAGACTGTGATCACGCGCTCGTGGCATTCCGTGATGTCGAACAAGTTAAAAAACGGCTGCTGCACGGGCTGCACCACGCGCGTACCTGGCGTGTTCACCAAGGCCGAAGCGGTGAAGCGACGGGAGTGGGCGCTAGAAAAATCTTAACCGCAGAGGCACAGAGAGCCGGATATAGGGTCCTTCGACTCCGGCGGCCAAAATCGGGCCGCCTTCGCTCAGGATGACACCAGCGGGAGGGTTTGGGTGTGGACAACCGTGAGCGTCGTGGCTGAGGTTACAGAAAGCGGGTTTTTCGACCGCGTCCGATCGCTGGCGCGACCTCACTCCGCCCAGGATGACAGTCACCAAAAAAGAACAAGCATTTGGCCGGGAGATGTTCCCAGCCGAATGCCTTCATGCAGTCAATCCAACGAAACTACTACTGAGGAGGCGCTTGCTGTGGCGGAGCTTGCATTCCACCGTGGCCCATTCCCAGGCCGTGCCGCTCCTGCATCTCCGCGAACTTCTGCTGCTGATCGGGATTCAGAACTGACTTGATCTGGTCATTGGTGCCCTGCCGAATCTGCTGCATCTTGCTCATCCGATCCTGCTGGGACATTGACGTGTCCCCATGCAAGGTTTGCATCTGCTGCTGCTCTTGCTCCAGGATCGGCTTGATCTTCTGCTGCTGATCGGCGGTGAGGTTAAGCTGCTGGGTCATGCGCTGCAGCCGCTGGTCGGGTGACATTGGCATGCGATGCATGCCTCCGGGCCCGCCCTGGCCCATGCCTTGTCCCTGACTCATGCTGTCCTGTGCGTAAAGTGCGGTGCCGCAGCAAGCCACGGTGATGGCCAGCAGGGCGCAAATTAGAACTTTCTTCATTCTGTAAAACTCCTTGGAAACTCGCCGCCAGGCAGTGGTAGCCACAAACGTAGCGGCCGTCGAGACCGGTGCGTTCGATGTGGTCATCAGCAGCGTTATGGCGTGAAGTCTTTGGAATATCCGTGATGGATTCATATCCCGGCAGTTCGAGTGAATTTTGCTTCGTCCGTGTGCTGAAACCCCACGACACGCGGGAAGTTTCAGCGTCACGTGTAAAGAAGTGTTGTACCGATTATAGGGGCGAAACGGGAACGCGAGCCAAAGGGGCGCGAACTTTCGCACCCCTTGTCGCGGATTAACTCCCGAATTCCGCTACTGGCCGCGGCTGGCGGGAGGAACGATGTTGTTCATACGCAGGTATTCCACCATCTGGCCGTAGTGATCGAAGGGATGGCCCAGCGCAATAACCGTCAGCGCCAGCCGAGTGGTTTTGTTGGAGCCAAACGGACTCTGGATTTTTTCCAGAACGTTGGTCTCGTCGATGCTGTTCACCGCCTTGTGAAGATAGGTGAAGGAGTCCTTCAGGAACTTGACGACGTCAGCCTTGGAGGTGAGGTTGTCGGGACCATTCTCGCTCCCCACATTGACCGGCGGCTTTTCGCCCAAGATTGCGGCTCCCAGCATGTAATTGACGGCAGCAACATGCTTGATCTGTTGCACGAAGGTGCGCACGCCTTTGAACTCGCCCTGGATGGGAGCAAAGTTGAACTTATCGTCGGGCATCGCTTCCGCAGCTGAGACGAATTCGTTCTCCACTCCGCTGAGCGAGTGATCGAACACAGCAGCGAACGTCGCTTTCTGGTCTGTCTTGCCTTGCGCATGGGCTGTCGGCAGGCCTGCCGTACCCAATGCCAACAGCACAATTGCCATCACAACTTCTTTCTTCATCAAAGCCTCCAAAGAGAATTGTCACGTAAAGGGGCCGCGCCCTGTGCCATTTGCCGGGGCGAATGGTGTGTCAGAATTCTAGTCCATCCCCACGATGGTTGGTTGCAAATCCCCGGGATGGAGCTTAAACCACGCTGCCGCAACCATCCCGATCAGCAGCCCGATTGCCGCATACGACAGCGAGCGCGACATGCCGGCCCGTTCCGCAATTTCCCCCCACAGGGCCGCACCGGCGGCCAAGCCACCTTGCAGGACGAGCAGGTACATCGAGATAGCCCGCGCCCGCATGTGCCCCGGGCACATGGTTTGCGCGGAAACGTTCAGGCTGGCCAGGATCTGGATCCACGCCACTCCGGCAACTAACATGGTAACTGACAACGCAGGGAAACTCTGCCATCGCGCTCCCGCGAATGTGGCGAAGGCGAAGACCGCAGTTGCAATCGACACCAGTGCATCGGTGGAGAGGCTGCGCCGGAAGAACGGCATGGAGGCAGCGCCCGCGAATGCACCCAGCCCGAAGAATCCCAGGAGCAGACCGTAGCCTTGCGAGCCAAAGGGATGAGCCAGCAGCGGCAGTAACGCGGGTAAGGCACTGGCAGAAATGCTGAAGACCGCGCTGCGCACCAGGACAGCCTTCACCGATTGCGAGCCCCGCATGTGACGGACGCCGTCGAACATGGCGCGCATCATGTGGGCGACGCGCAGCGAAGTGCGGCCCGGCCGTCGTCGCCAGCGGTAGAGGAAGTAAATCACGCCGAAGAACGAGGCCGCGTTCAGCAGAAACGCGATGCCCGAACCGGCGGCGGCAATCACCAACCCGCCCAGCGCCGGACCGATCGCGCGCGCGACATTGAAGCCAGCGGAATTCAGGGCAATGCCCGCGGCGAAGTTCTGATGCGAAACGATCTCCGGAGTGATTGCCTGCCAGGCAGGATCGTTCAGCACCGCTCCGAAGCCCATCAGCAGCGTCAGCAAGAGGAGTAGCGTTGGCGTTATCTTTCCGGCCAGCGTGAGGGCGCCCAGAGCGGCTGCAGCCAATACCATCCAGCTCTGAGTGAAGAGCAGCAGCTTGCGGCGGTCGACCATGTCGGCAATAGCGCCCGCCGGCAGCACGACCAGGAAGACTGCGATACTGCCCGCGGCCTGCACCAGTCCCACCATCAGCGGAGACATCGTGAGCGAGGTCATCAGCCATGCGGCGCCGACGTTTTGCATCCACGTGCCGGTATAGCTGACAACGGCGGCGATCCAAAGCGTGCGGAAGAGCGGTTCGTGCAAGGGGCCCAGAACACCACGCTGCGGCGCGAGCGACATCTCTGGAATCGTGCGCAACTCGGCCATGGTGCCAGGTTCTGCCGCGCGGTCTGGCTGGCGCGGGTCTTGCGCTGCTTGTGGGGGAACACTCCGCTGGTGCCATGCTCCGCTGGTCGCCATCGGTCGTCAGACTCTGACGATAGTCAAAAGTTAGCGGCGAGGTGGCGGGTTTTGTCGCGGACGTTCCGAGGGGCGTCGAATTCGTGACCAGCCGCGGCAGGGGTTGGGTGTCATCCAGACCTCTGTCTTGGGCAGAACAATCTGTAACAGCAGATCCCTCGCGGGCTGAAGCCGGTTCGTGATGACAAAATAAACAGCTAATCGGCACGACCAAAGTCGTGCCCGACCCAAAGCTCGATGACTTCTAGCCCTCCACTCGAGCGAATGGCCACTCGTGCCGTCGCCATGAGCGGACAAGGTAAATCGCCAATCCTACTATCAGAATTGCGACCGCGTAGCAAATTTCGCGCAGAAAGTTTTTGCGCGCCAACAGAATGAAGGTGAATCCCGCGATCGCCATCAGCGCGGGCACGGGATACAGCCACATGCGAAACGGTCGCGGCATATCCGGACGGCGATGGCGCAGCACCATCACTCCCACCGCCTGCACGATGAATTGCAACAGAATCCGGATGACCACCAGCGCGGCAATCACGTCAGCCAGCCGCAGAAAACAGAACAGCATGGCGACACCGCCCAGCGCCAGCAGCGAGACCGTAGGGAAACGCCGCTTGGGATCGACGCGGGCGAAGGCGCGAAAATAGTTGCCGTCGAGGGCCGCAGCATAGGGTACGCGCGAATATCCCAGCAGCGTGGAAAAAACCGACGCAAACGCCGTCCACATGATGAGCCCGGTGATCAGCCGCCCCGCCCATGTGCCGTAGATGCGTTGCATGAAGACCGAGATGATGTAATTGTTCTCGCCGCCGGAATGCGACACCATCTCCCGCCACGGAATGACGCCGAGCACGGCGACATTCATCGTGAGGTAGATCACGGCGACGACGAGGATCGAGATGATCAGCGCGCGCGGGATGGTGCGGCCGGGGTCCTTCACTTCCCCGCCCAGAAAGCACACGTTGTAGTAGCCCCAATAGTCGTAGGTGGCGATCAGCATCGCCGAACCCATGCCCATGAAGAACGCGGGCGACAAGGTGAATGCCCCGGGCGGAAAGTCGAAGGCGCGCGCAGCGCTGAAGTGCGTCAGTCCGGCAACGATGACCCATCCCACAGCCAACACGACGCCGACCCATAGCAACTCCGCCAGCTTGCCGAGAACGGTGATGCGGCGATAGAGCAGGAAGACCACGAAGGCCGCGGTCGCAATGGCAACCCAGGCTGCGGGCATCACCAGGACACTGACCTCCAGCGTGCCAATCAGCGGAAGACCGACGTGAATAGTGTGCGTCAGGATGGTGCGCTCGAGGCCGGGCCAGAGATATCCAGCATAGTGCGCCAGACCGATGCAGCCTGACGCAATCGACAGCGGCGCGCTGAACGAAAGCTGCCAAATGAAGAGAAACGACAGCAAGCGTCCGAGCGAATCTGGGCCGTAGATTTCCTTGAGATAGCGATAGGATCCGCCAGCCTTGGGCATGGCCGCGCCTAACTCGGCCCAGACCAGACCGTCGCAAAGTGCGAAGACCGCGCCGAGAATCCAGCCGAGCATCGCTTGCGGGCCGCCGGCGGCGGCGATGACAAGCGGCAGGGTGATGAACGGCCCCACGCCGATCATGTCGATCATGTTCAGCGAGGTAGCTTCCGTCAGGCCGATACCGCGGACCAGTTCCGGTTGTTCCACCGGATTAGTGGGGCTCATGCCCTACGCTCAGCAGGTTCACATAGAGGCGAATCGCGCCGGGAACGCCGAAGGGCAACTGCCGGAAGAACGCATATCCGGTGTAGATGTAATAGCCTTTGCCATACTGGGCCAGCAGCAGCCCGCCTTTTTGCGGTTGCTCTCCGGGATCGTTCGCGGCCAGCAGCGGGGTGAAGTGCTGGTCCCACTGGTCCATGAAGTACAGGCCGCGCTCCTGCACCCAGCCGTCGAAGTCGCGGTCGGTGATGGGGTTGGGATAATGAAAAATCGCGTTCTGCGGATCGAGAATGGTTACCGGCGCTTGCTCAACGGTGACGCGTTCGCGGCTCAGCTGCGCAGGATAAGGGGTGTAATGGCCGTCGTTGAAGTCACTGGGCGACGTGTTGTATTGCACCACCATCGTCCCGCCGTTGCGCGCGTAGTCCAGAAGCCGTTGATTTTTCTTCTTCACATCATCGCGCGTATCGTAAGCGCGAATGCCCAGCACGATGGTCCCGAAGCGGCTGAGGTCTCCACTAGCGACATCGTCAGGAGTAAGCACCGTGACGTCGAGACCTAACTCGCGCAGCACGTCGGGGATATCGTCCCCCGCGCCCATGATGTAACCGATCTTGAGCCCTTGCGGAACTTTGACCTGAACCACGCTGGCGCGCTGTAGCGCGGCCTGATAGTAGAAGAAACCGCCAATATCAGGACGCGCGACCAGGCTGTATCCCTCGCTGTAATCGCGTCCGCCAGCATTCAGCAGCGCGCGATCCTCGTAGCGCGCTTCCTTCGCTCCGTCGGGAAACTCTTTGAAGTCCGCCGCGTGTTGACCCGGTTCTGTGAACGCTACATCTTTTGAAGCAGGTTCGATTTTCCATTGCTGCGGAACTTCCGGATGTACCGTTCCGCCGCCGCGATCCGCAGTGGTACGGACCACCACGCTGAGTCCCGCGGAGGGATTGGTCCCCGCCGGAATGATCTGCGTTGCCGGCGCAGCCTCGACGGAAAACGGTGGCACAACCGCCAGCGGCATTGACCATTTATCGCCCTTGTCGTCGTGCATGGGCGTGCGGGCAACGCTGCGAATCACGCCGTCCACGCCATTGATGCTGTATACCACTCGCGCCAAAACCGGTGGCGGCGGCAGCGCCAGGGTTACATACCTTGGATTGTCGATCTTGTAGACCGTGTCGGTGTCGGGATCGTCGCGATGGAAGTATGCCTTCGTCACCTGTGCGTCGATCGGCGGCGTGACGCGGAAGGTCAACGCACAGCCATCACCAGGAGCGATCTTCGCCGGTGCCTTGTCCATGAAGAGTTCGTACTTCCAGCCCTCGGGAACGTCGAGCGCAAACTGCTTCACGTCCATGGGCGTGGCACCGCCGTTGTGCAACGTCTCCCGCAGCAGGAATGTCTTGCCCGCAGTGATCACGGCCGCCAGGACATCGCCCTCGCCGGTGGGAAAGCTCGCAGCCATGGGCCGGCCGTCAGGAGTGCCCGGACCAAGCTCCAGTTCCATTCCCAGAGCCAGGTTCGCGGCTTGCTCGAACTGCTGTTCTTTTGTGCGTAGGCTGGCGAGCAGGTCAGCCTTCTCCGCTCCAGATAAACCCGACGCGTCGACTTTGCTGATTAACGCGCGGGTGACATCCAATCCCCGCAGCAATGACGCACCTGCCGATTGCTGATCTTTATCGCTGGCTGCCGTCGCATCATCAACCGTCTTGGCTATTGCCTGTAACTGGGGACGCAGCCACGGAACTTTTGATTGATCCGCTCCCAGCCGCGCTACCAGACCCGGTAGCGAGGTGTCGATGCCATCGAAGAAATCGTTTTCGTGCACGCCGGCGGCCGGCTTGTTGGGCAGTCTGGAGTCGATCAGCGTGTAGTAACTGAAGCGCTGGCCCTCGGGAGGATTCCACGCGCCCGCGCCCTGCGATAGCTGATGCTTTAATCCCTTCCAGCCAAACTGCACATAGGTCTCTCCCAGCAACAAATCGGATTGCGAGGTTTCCAGCTTGATGGTCCAGTCTTCCGTGCTGCGCACGTTATCCATGTACAGCTTTTTTGCCTGCCAAGGTTGCAGGCCCTCGCGGATCTGCTCGGGAAAGCGCGTAGGATCGGCAGCGGCACGAAACGCCTCGCGCGTCAAGATTCCCGACGCCTGATGATGGCCATGGCCGTCGCGCGAATTGCCCTGAAACCGCGTGCAGATGACCTCGGGACGAAACGTGCGAATCACCCGCACCATGTCGCCGAGAGCAATATCGTGACCGCCCCACTTCTCGAAGGTCTCCTCAGGAGTCTTGGAAAATCCGAAATCGGCAACGCGGGTGAAGCGCTGCTCCACGCCGTAGTAGCGGTCGGCGGCCAGCAATTCCAGGGTGCGAATGATGCCCAGCTCGTCGAAGAGATTGCTGCCAACTTTGTTCTGTCCGCCCTCGCCGCGGTTCAGCGTCAGTTGCACCACGCTGACGCCGTGGCCGCGGGATTCCAGGGTGAGCATTCCGCCGTCTTCGTCGTCGGGGTGGGCAACGGTGTGCATCAGCCGCGCCGTGGTGTGCAGGCGGCGCAGCATCAGCTTCAAGCCCGTAGTTCCGGTGTCGACCGAGAGCGGCTTGGTATCGACCCAGGGCGACGCGATCTGCGCCGATGCGGAAGCGCTCAGCAGCGCTAGCAATAAACAAAGGTGCAGGACGATGCGAGAGTTCAGGTGTTGGCGTGACGTGCGCTTATCGAGGAACATTCGTTGTCGGAGTATGACCAATCAATACAGAGTACACAAAAACGGCTCTCAGCTCTTAGCCTTTAGCTTTTAGCCGGAGCAAATTCAACCTAGCCCGCGCAACTTCGGCTTTGCTTGCCAAGAGCTAATAGCTAAGAGCGGGCCTCTTCACACATAGGCCTCGTGTACGTAGCACCACTTCCATTCGCCTGACTGAAACGCCTGCATCACCGGATGTCCCGTCTCGCGGAAGTGCTGGTTGGCGTGCTGACCGGGCGAGGAATCGCAGCAGCCAACGTGCCCGCAGACCAGACACTTGCGCAACTGCACCCATCCCTGCCCGGCTTGGAGACATTCTGCACAACCATCATGACTGGGCTGGACAGTCGGGTCGGCTAATTTCACGTGATCGCAACTTGCCATTCGGCCTCCTGGGGATAATAAGTTGTTTGGATGAAATGGATCGCGCAGCGGATTCGCCGGCAAACGCCGCGACGAGTGCGCTCAAAATCGCCCTGCTGCCGCAAGTGTCTATAATCGTTATGCGCACGGAAATGCGTGCGAAGAGTGGAGTTTCTTGCTTGCATTTCGTTGTTGGCTTAGCCAATAGCGTCTGGCTGTTAGCAAGCTAAACCGGAGCCACGCCCGCTAAGAGCTAAAAGCTAGGAGCTAAGAGCCGCCCTTATCATGATTCAGACCTTGTTCGGCAGCACCGAAGAAAAACCCAGCTTCCTGAAACGCATGAAAGAGGCGGTCACGCGCACGCGCGAAAGCCTCAGCGAGCGGATTGAGGATGTGGTCGCCTTCCGCAAGGAAATTGATCGCGACACGCTCGACGACCTGGAAGCCACGCTGATCTCGGCCGACCTGGGTACGGCGACCACCACAACTATCCTGGCAGCGCTGCGCGAGAAGGTCGATCGCAAGCAGGTGGCGAACGTCGACGAACTCAAGCGGGTGTTAAAAGAAGAGCTGCTGGCGATCCTGAACGCCGCGGAGCAAACACCCGTACAGAAGGTTGACGGCGAGCCCGAGGTAATCCTGGTCGTCGGCGTGAACGGTACGGGCAAGACCACCTCGATCGGCAAGCTGACTCATCTGCTGCGCTCGCAGGGCAAGACTGTTCTACTGGCCGCCGCCGACACCTTTCGCGCAGCCGCCATCGAACAACTGGAGATCTGGGGTGACCGCACGGGAACTGAAGTAATCAAGAACAAGCCCGGCGGCGATCCCGCAGCGGTGCTTTTCGACGCGATGCACGCCGCGAAGGCCCGCAACACGGATTACGTCATCGTCGACACCGCCGGCCGCCTGCACACCAAATCCAGCCTGATGGAAGAGCTGTCAAAGATGCGTCGCACCGCGCAGCGCTTCAGCGCCCACGCTCCGCACGAAACGCTGCTTGTCATGGACGCCACGACCGGCCAGAACGGCTTGCAGCAGGCGAGGCTGTTCACGCAATCGGCAGGAGTGACTGGCATCGTGCTCACCAAGCTCGACGGCACGGCCAAGGGCGGAGTAGTGGTTGCCATCTGCAAAGAGCTGGGATTGCCGGTGCGCTATGTCGGGGTCGGCGAGCAGGCCGGCGACCTGCTGCCGTTCAACCCGCAGGATTTTGTGAATTCACTCTTCGATTGATGAGCCACCGGCCTAACGACGAGCAGTTCATGCAGCAGGCGCTGGAGCTCGCTCGCCAAGGTGTAGCGCTGGCTTCGCCGAACCCTTGTGTGGGAGCGGTGTTGGTGGCTCCCGGTGGCGAGATCGTTGGGCGGGGCACGCATACCTACGAAGGCCGCAAACACGCCGAGGTGCTGGCGATCGAGCAGGCCCGTGGGCGTGCGCGAGGAGCAGCCCTCTACCTGAATCTTGAGCCATGCTGCCATGTGGGACGCACTGGCCCTTGCGCGGACGCCATCATTGCGGCTGGGATCAAGCGCGTCTTCGCCGCCATGCGCGACCCGAATCCGCTGGTAGCCGGCCGTGGCTTCGCTAAATTGCGCGTCGCCGGAACTGAAGTGCACGAAGGCCTGTGCGAGCCGGAAGCCAAAAATCTAAACGAATCCTTTGCCAAATACATTCGTCACAAGACCCCCTTTGTCACGCTGAAGACTGCGATGACGCTGGATGGCAAAATCGCTCCGCCTCCGGGCGAGGCCGATGCAGCGTCCGGTTTGGCGCCCAGCGGCGGCTGGATCACCAGCGAAGTGGCGCGCGCGCATGTGCATGAGATGCGTCACGCCAACGATGCCATCATGGTAGGTGTGGGCACGGTGATTGCCGACGATCCTCTGCTCACTGACCGGACCGGGCTTCCACGTCGACGGCCGCTTTTGCGCGTGATCCTCGATTCGCGATTGCGGCTGCCGCTGGACTCGCGCGTGGTCAAGACCGCGCGGGAAGACCTCATCGTCTACTGCTGCTTTGCCGAGGAGAACAAGCGCCGCGACTTGGAAGCGCGCGGTGTGGTGGTTGAGCAGGTGCCCATGCGACGCTCGCCCGACGACGGCACCCTGGTTTTCCCCAGCGCCTCGCCTACGGTCGATGGCCGTCCCGAACTTGATCGTGTGATGCGTAACCTGGGCGAGCGTGAGATCACCAGCCTGATCATTGAAGGCGGTGCCATGGTCAACTGGGCCGCGCTGGCGGCGGGCATCGTGGACAAGATTTTCTTCTACTATGCGCCCAAGATTCTGGCCGGCACCGGTTCGATTCCATTTGCTCTGGGAGCCGGCTACCAGCGCATGAGCGAAGCCGCCTGGGTGCAGTCGCTCACCTTGCATCGCTTCGGAGAAGACTTCGCCGTGGAAGGCTATCTGCACGATCCGTACGAAGGCAGTAATTAGTAATTAGTTGAGGAGTATGCGTAGGCTGCCGGATACGATCGCGATTCTCGGGCTGATTGTCATGTTTGGCTCCGTAGGCATCTTCTGGCCACAGCTACCGGCGCAGGTTCCCACCCACTTCGGTGTATCAGGACCACCCAACAGCTATGGGCCGAAAGGGGGCATCTGGATGCTGCCAATCGTCGGGTTCCTGCTCTATTGCTTCCTCACGCTCGTCAGCCGTATTCCGCTGGGATTCAACTACCCGTTTGACTCGACAGCCGAGCTGAGAACAAGGCTGCAACCGTTGACGCTGGAATTGGTCGGCTGGCTGAAAGCGGAAGTGGTGTGGACTTTCGCGTGGCTGACCTGGACCGTACTGCAAATCTCGTTAGGTCGAAGCTCTGGACTCAGCCCGGCGTTTCCCGTGGTGACGTTGGGCGCAGTCGTCCTCACCATTGTGGTGTTCCTGATTCGGGTTTTCAAACTGCTGCGGCTCTGTAGCAAGCGCCAGACTTGAACATAAAGTCCGGCACCACTGATTGTCATCCCACGATTCCCTGAACTAGCTTACAGACGACTACGGGATCATGTTGATCTTCACCGCTTCGGCGGACTCAATCGAGATAAAGTCGGGCTGATGAGAGACCCAGTCAAACGGTGTCGTTATCAGTCGAAGCTGCGTAATGGCTGAACGCGGCGTTGTGCGCCAGCGATCCTGGTCATGGTCGAAATAGTTTGCGAGGCCACTCTCGTCCCAGGGATAGAACCACACTTCCGATACGACATTGGGCTCAATGACGAAGGTCCGCATATCGTGGCTCCCATCGGCGCGTATGATCTCAAGCTGCAACCGCTCTGGTTTGCGAAGATTCCATAATATCCCGTAGTGTACTTTCAACCGCAGCTTCAGAAAATCTGTTCCACCAGGCCAGGAAGGGGCTCCCAGATTCACCACCGCGTTGCGCTGCGTAATAGGATAGGTCCGCTGCGCGAGCCCGATGGAGACAGATTGCATGGAAACTCTTGAAGCACGATCGTCCGCTCTTTGCAGCGCCACTACTCCTGGGAAGAGCTGCGGCCCCGCCTCATAACGGCTGAGTATCCACAACCAGATCTCAGGAGTGCGCGTAAAGTTACTCACATCGTCGATGCGCAAGCTTAGCTCACCGTCGGGAAAATAAAGGCCAACCGGGGCTGCGACCTTCCTCAGTCCGGCTATGTCTAGTTGCGACAAATATGGTCCGCCAGCGAGAAAGGACTGCAACACGCCTCCCGCGACGTTATGACCTGACGTCATTCCGTACATGTATTGATAGGGGAAAATCAGAATAGAGTCATCGTTCTTGCTGTGTTGGTCGAGGTAGCTATCAGCAGTGTCGAGCCTGGCGACGAACTGCGCTGGATAACACACATCGCTGAATTTTTCAAAACCCGCCGGACATTCCGTAGTGGCATGCCTGAGCTGCGCCAGCCGATATCGGACGTTTGAGGGACGAAACATCGTAGTAGGCAGCCCAAATGCAAACGAACATCCGATAACCGCGGCCGCCGCTGCCACGGAGACAGACCGGGACCGAAAAGAAAACAACACAACCGCGCTGAAAAAGACCATGCAGAACACGGCGAATACCATGTGCATCGGGTCCGAGCGAACCAGGCCGCTCTGCATGGCAAGCACCGCGAACGCGAATGCGCTCAGCAGAAATCCTGGTCGGGCCGCGATCGTTTCCGCAGAATTACCGCGCACAAAACGACGAACCAGGAAAATAATGACTCCCGCAACGAGCGACCCAAGCCAGCGTTTCGTCTCGTCTCCCCCCATCGGGGATGGCTCATTCCAACGGTGGATGCTGACCAATGCCAGCGAACTTCGCCAAAAGCGGAAGTCCAGCGTATTCGCCATCAAGGCATTGATCGCCAGAATGAACGCGACGAAAACACCTGCAAAGCTCACGAGCGCGACAAAATGCTGTCGCCACAGCTTCGCGGCGCGCCCTGTTTCCATGGCGACTCCGGCAAGCGAAATGAGATAGGCCGCAATGCCATAAACTCCGGTGTCCGCCGAGTACAGGAATGCAAGAGCACACAAGAGAGCTGCTCCGCTTCCCAGCACGATAGGCTTGACGTGTCCTCGCCGCACGGCGTACCACCCCCGCAGAAACAGCGCAAAAAGGAAAAGCGCATAGGCAGTTCGTCCGTCCCACGGGGCCCAGAATACGCAAAGGAGCAATAACAGCAGAAAGCGCTTCCAGTTGGGTTGCTCGGGGAGCAACAGCCGGAGCGTAAAGTATCCCAAGAAAAACGTGCACCAGAGCAGAAGTGTGTTGTAGGTTGCGTAGACAGCCGTCAGCGAAAGACCAGCCCAGCGCGACGGGGCACTGAATAGCCACTCAAATAGCGGCCCATACACGAAAGCGACATCCCGCCCGAACCAGTTGCCATGCGCAGCCCTGAAAACCGTGTCGATGTCCCAGTGGTCGTCGAAGAGGCCTGGCCGGGGGATGACCATGACAGTCTTAGGGGAGAGCCATGTTACCGGCAACGAGACGAGAACGAGAAGGACAACCGCCAGAAAATCCCAGTATTTTCTCGCGAATTTGTCTGGTTGGCGGGAAGCGGCGACTCCACTTGCTAACGAAGGGTTCTCGTCCAATAATACCGCAGGTTTTCCAGGTGGTGCGCTCGGCATGGACTACGGATACCCCCGGTGTGTCATTAGCCCTCCGTCAATAGCCAGCATACATAAACGGACCGGGCCCGTTCTGCGGAAGGTGATGGATAAGAAGCAAGACGGCAAGTGACGCGAACAGGTAAATCGGTGCGATCCAAACCCATCGCTCGTGCGCCAGTACCGCGATGACCTGAGAGCGCGCGATTGCCTTGCCAGAAGAATACCTGTCCAAAGCGTACGTTACGAGCAGGACGAGGGCGTATACGGTCATCACCGCGCCGACCAGGAGATAAAGACTGGAAGGAAGAAAGTGATCCACGTAGCTCGCGGGAGCCAGGACTGCTTGGAACATCTGAAGCGCCTCGTAAGGCGAATTGGCACGGAAAAAGATCCACCCTAGCGAAATAAGAGCAATACTGATAAACCAGGAAAATGCTGGCCCCCATGCCGCCTTTCGCGCGAGAAACCTGAAACGCCGGCGAATCTCCTGAAATCGACGATGTCCTATGAGAAGCACTCCCTGATAGCAGCCAAATAACAGGAAAAGCAGCGTGCCTTTATGCCAAACTCCGAAGATAACCATCGAAATCAGCAGTGACAATTCGAACCACCATTGCTCGGGACGCTGCATCGCAAGAGGCGTGAACACATAATCGCGAATCCAGAATGATAGTGACATATGCCAACGAGTCCAGAAGATCGATGGGGTGGTTGAAGTAAACGGCCGGGCAAAATTTTCGGGCACTCTGAAACCCAGAATCTGTGCGACACCGATCGCAATGTGCGAATAACCAGCGAAATCCATGAAGAGTTGCAGGCCGTAGCCAACAGCGAGGCACCAGACGTCCGGACCGCTCCAGCCCGTCATCTGGTCGAAACCGGCATTGATCCCATTTCCGGTAATGATTCCTCTTCCCAGCAATTGCGCGGTCTGCATCATAAACACTCCCGTCGCGACGCGGGCGAGTCCACCCCACAGGTCTCTGCGCGAAGGCGCCTTCCCCGAGCGGAATTGGGGCAGTATGTCGGGCGTGCGGCAGATTGGCCCTGAGATGACGACAGGAAAGAACGCCATGTAGAGAGCGAATTCCAGCAACGAGGGATCTAAATCCTCTCCACCGTACACATCAAATAGGTAGCTCATGGCTTGGAAAGTCCAGAAGGAAAGACCAAGCGGCAACGCAACCCGTGAGAACGACTGGAGCCAGGCAACCGACGAGGAATGCGCAATCTCAGGTACATACTTGAAGGTAGTTAGTAGCGCTACGTTAAGAGCGATACCGGCCCACAGCGCGAATGGCGACCTCTTTCGTCTCAGGCGTTGCCCGATCAGGAAGTTGATTAGCGTGGAGGCCAGGAGCACAATCGCAAACCACCATCCCCAGGTGACGTACAGGACATAACTTAGCGCAAGGAGCAGCACCTGGCGTGCGCCTCGAGAGCGAAGCCGTGTCAGCCCAACTACGACAATGACAATGGCAAGTCCGTAAAGAAATGCTCGAAACAGCATTCAGCTTAGTCCTTGTGATTGACCTGTTCGTCGTTAGTCACTGGCAAAAGTGTACTTCCCCGGAAGTGACCGTACTCGCTACCTGCCGCAGGATCTGGTGGGCCGCGGCAACGGGTTCTTCCGCTTCAAACCAGCCCAAGGGGGTATTTGACATGTCAGTCCGCAGTCTACCGGGACGAGCGATGCAGAAAGTCACCTTGGGATGTGCTGCAGCGGCGGCACGAAGCAGTCCTTCGGAGGCCGCTTTCAACGCAACATAGTGTGGCCAGTTCTTCGGTGGCTCTTCGACAAATACTGAGGAAATCAGCAGAACCCTTCCCTGGGCCACCGACAGGAGTGGAAGGAAGCTGCTCAGCGGCGCGCTCACCAGAGCAAAGCCACGCTGCAGAAACGCCTGCATTCTGTCGTGCGTAGCCTCTTCAATGCGCAATGGCCGGACTGCCGGCGCGGCATTGCAGATTAGCATGTCCAGCCCACCGAATCTCTCAAGGATGCGCCCCTTCAGGCCCACACACCATTCCAGGCTGGACGCATCTCCTTGGTCCGCGATCAGCTGTCCGGGGAGATCGCGACCGGCCGCTTGCAGTTCTTGCATATCGTCGCCGCTTTGCGCGTAGGCGCCCACCACGTTACACCCTTCCGCAACCAGTTCCAGAGCCAGTGCTGCCCCCAGCCCACGGCTTGCGCCTATCACTAATGCGGTCTTGCCGGCAAATTGGGAGCTGCCTTCTCGGCGCAGGGCGTAAGTGTTCTGGTTGCGGGGCGAGCAGGCAACCGCCGAAATTTCTCCGCGACCATACGCGCCGGAGACGCCCGAGAGCCGGAAGCGAGACTCAACGAGCTGATAGCGCTCGTCATAGGAATCGAGAATTATCTCGAAGTCTGCCGGCATCTCTGGGCTGCCCGCGAGCTCAGCGGCCATAGTAGTGAAGATGGCGCTTTCGCCAGGCAGTTCCATACCCACGAGGTAACTGCTGCACAGGGCAACTAGCAGCAACGCGTCGCCCCACACTGAGCGATCAATTCCGAGAGCACGCAGAAGTTCCAGATAGGCGTCGCGCGGTGGCGCATAGCCTCCGCTGAACGATAGGCCAGAACAGAGTTCGGAAAGCTGAGTTCTGCGAGACGCCTGCCGAGGCGCGACACCGTCGTCTCTGAGTGCAGCCAACTCCGGCGAGCCATTTCGAAAACGTAAGCGCAGAGTCATGGCTTTTGCGCTGCCGTCCATCAAGGCGGCTGTGATTTCACTCTCGGTCTGCCGCTGCACTATGAGAGAGTAGTCCACTGCAAGAAAAAGTGGAGAATCGAACTCCACACGGACCGAGGAGACAACTTTCCCGGGCGGCGGCGCCAAGTGGGCCAAACACGCCACAAACCCGAGCATTCCATAAACGACGCGCTCACCAAAAGGAGTTGTATGGGCGTATTTACTGGACAAGTGGAGGGGATGGAAGTCCAGCGATGCGGCGGCAAACAGCTGCAGGTGCTTTTCCTCAAACCGCATCTTGAATTATCGACCCTGTCGCAGATATGTGGACGACAACATCAGTACTTGCCAACCTAAGTTATGCGTTGGACGCTTCCGTCACTTCAAATCCCGACCGACGCACGATCGCTGGGGAGCTCTTGATCTGCGCCCTGCGGACATCGAGCTCCCAGACTGTCGTGCCATCGGCCGCCGCTCCAAGGGGCTGAAATCCTAGCTTCTCATAATGCTGTGCCACTAGCTGATTGCGCTCGGTTGGAATGTACCTACCGATCAGCTTGCAGATGCCAGCGCGTTTCGCATGATCCACGATTTCCTGCAGTACCGTATCCTCCACGCGCCTGCCAATCACCCTGCAGCTCATCAACCAGGTATCGATCTCCCACGCATCGGCGCTGCTCTTGCGACAAATCACCACGCTGATCATCCCGTTATCGCCGAAGACGTCAGCCAAGCGTACCTGCAACGTGAAACAGTCCGGATCTGCCGCAGCCGCTGCAACCTTCGGTTCAGTGTAACGTTTTGTCGTCAAGTTAAATTGATTCGATTTGTTGATCAATTGCGTGATGCGAGCCCGCCCCATCTCATCAAACGGTTGGAAGGTGATGACCATCTTCAGCGAAGTCAGGTACCCCTCAATATCAGCGAATTGTTTTTGCAGCGTAACTCGGTGCGCATTGTCCTGGTAGTAGTCAGCGCGCTTCAGGTCCTCGCGAGAAAAAACTACAGCCTCGAAATACCCGGCAGCGCTCAATACTCGAGCGTAGAACGCCGGATCTTCTGGTAACTCCGGCACGGCCACCCGTGGCAGCAGCTCTCTCACCAGTCCGCGCTCGGCGGGGTTGTCGTCGAGCAACACCATGGCATCGACGGGGAGCCCAAGCTCATCCGCAATTGCCTGGATGTTACTTACCTTGTCGCTCCAGTTCGCCTGAAAGATGGCGAAATGTTCCTCGCGCAGTAGCATCTCCGGGTGTTTGCGAAATGGCAAACGCGCAATCTCGTCGTTGTTCTTTGACGATACGGCAAGCACGACGCCGCGCTGCCGCAGTTCGAGCAGATAACGTTGCAAACCGAGGTAAGCCTCGCCGGTGGCATCTCCCTGCGCGAGCTGAATGGCTTCCAGGCCATCGTCGCCGATGACACCGCCCCATAACGTATTGTCCAGGTCGGTGATGAGGCAGCGCCGGCTCTTGCCGCGTAGCGCGGCGATGATGCGGGCGACGTGGTCCCCATAGAGCGGCAGATAAGTGCTGGAGAACGCGAGCTTCGCCAGATTCCATTGATCTGGCGAATGCCATTCGGCGAGCCCGACAGTGGCGGCCAATCCCGCAACGTCGAATAACACATCCTGGCTGCCAGCGACACTCAGCGCGATTCCTCGGTTGAGTTCGTGGATGAACGCACGCGGGGTTCCTGGAACTACTTCGTCCAGACTGCCGAACAACGTCTCCGCCGGAGGAGCGAGGTTTTGCACGATGCAGATGGTCCGGTTAGTGGCGCTAATGGCGGACCGAATCGTCTGCAGCTGTGCCAATGCAACCTCCAGGTTTGCTTTGGCAGCATCGGCGTCGCCGATTGTGGAAGCCGGAAAATAGCCGCGATAATCGACCGCAATCAGCACCGCATCCAACTGCTCGCGATTGATCTCTGAATCCGGCAACAGAGCCGCCTGCGCAACCTGCCGGTACGCGGAAGTAAAGCATTCGAGCGCGATACCGTGGCGCGCCGCGCTAGCGATCAAGGTGGGAACGATGAAGTCGGTGGTCGCATTGCTCAGAATCCCCAGGCGGAAGGGAACGAGCGGCGACAACGATTTTCCTGCGTGCCGAGCGCCGGTGATCAGCGCAGACAAACGGTGCAGGTCGTTCTCGTCCAATGCGTAGACGGCGAGCGCCTGCAACCCCGAGCCTGGTGCCGGATTTGGTTCAAGCGCGCGACAGCGTGCAACAAAGTCCGCTGGGGGCCGAGGTAGCCACGACAGCGACCGGTAGAGATCAGTGCCTGCAACGCCAAAACCCGGATTCACGCCTGTACTCCGACCTTGTCTTGTATCAGTTTTGCCAATTGGCCGACATTTCTGAGCTTATTGACCTCGTAGGCGGAGAACTTGATGCCAAAGGCGCGCTCAATGGTGAGCATCAAGCGCACATGCCGCAGGCTGTCCCACCCATCCACGTCGCTAGCGGTGAGCTCGGGGGTGATCACCATCTCATCGTTGTCAAAAACACTGCGAAATAAGTCGTTTAGCCTGCTATAGACCTCGCTACGCTCCATCAGACCCCCGGCGGAAACCCAAATCCCGCATGTAAAATCTACCACGACGTTGACCGTGGGGTGAACACCGGATGTGCTCCGTCATGCGCAGGATTCCGAGCACAAAGCTCCTGCGATTTTGACCGCACTGAGGAATGCAATTTGAAGCGCCGCGTGTCCCGAGAGTGAGGTTTAACGCAAGAGACTGCTCGGATTATGGTGCACCAGAAACCAGGTGCGCCGGTGTTTTGATTCGGTTTCGGTGCGTGCTATGCTTCCGTGAGTCATCACGATAGCGCCCTTGAGTGCAACCCAAACCAAGCCGTTACCAGCCATCGCAGATGCGTCGGATTCACAACGCCAACTCCGCATCAGGCTCGCGCTATTTCTGGCATCTCTCGCCATCGGTGCATCGATGTTCGTGGCCTTCGACTATTACTACACCAAGTCGATTCTTGGCGCCGCCGCTGCCGCCAATCGGAACGGCCTTTGTTTCAGCCGCGATCCCGTGCGCGCATTCGCCTTTGCACCTGATTGCTCCTGCATTCGCCACTGGCTGGGAAATTCTTACGAATTCAAGACCAACAGCCTCGGATTTCGCGACGAACGCATCCGGGAGGTGCCAGCGACAGACGCTCGCCCTCGCATTCTCATCCTGGGTGACTCCGCACCGGAGGGAATGACCAGTTGGCACGACAGCTTTATCGGCCGCGTCGCCAGTGGGTTTCCGCAGTACGACTTCCTGAATGGAAGTGTCGAAGGCTATTCGCCCTCCAATTATCTCAACACAGAGCGGATGGTGGTTCAGGACGGCATCGACTTTGATGAAGTCATCGTCTTCATCGATATCTCCGACGCGCAGGATGAGGCAGCGTTTTTCCACGACAAAGATTCGTCAGGAGCGGTGAGTTTGCCCAGTAGGAAGGTGTCACGGAGCAGCACCTACTCCAATGTGCGGCTGTGGATCGACAACAATCTGCTCCTCACCAATGATGTCTTCCAATTTTTCGAGAAGGCGCTCGTCGGCCTGGGGTGGTATCAGCTCGACTTAGGACACGGCGGCAACGAGTTCGACCTGGAGCGCTCCGCATGGACGTATCGGAAGGTTTCTGATGCTGAACCGTACGAAACAGGGTATGCGCCGCTGGGATTGGAAGGCGGCATCGCCAAGGAAAAAGAGAAGATGGACGTTCTGTACCGAGAGCTGAGGGAGCGAAACATTCCTATCAGCGTTGTCGTTTATCCCTGGCCGGCGCAACTGGCACACGACAATGTAGACTCTCGCGGCGTGCGTATTTGGCGCGATTGGTGCGCCGGCAAATGTAAACGTTTTGTGGACCTCTTTCCGGTCTTTTTCGCGATCAAGGATGCGTGTCCGCTCACTCAGCCAGGCTGCTGGTATCTCAGCAGCTTTGTCTTTGGCGATACGCATTACAACTCAGCGGGTGACGCCTTGGTTGCGGATGTGCTCACGAAGAGTTTATTGCAAACGGCCCCAACGAAGCGGCAACCGGTAGTGTCTGGTGATGATGCGAAGAGATCGGTCTCGGCTACCGGGCGCTAACATCAAAAACAAGGGCCTCCTGTATCGAAAACTCGGCGGCGTTTAGTTTTTGACTAACTACAGGTGCTGTTAGCCTTTTGGCAATTGCGCTCTTCCTCGTCAGCCTTGCCGTTATGATCTAACCAGTTCAGTAGAGACTGCAGGCTTGCTTGGGCCAACGCAATACAGGAATCGCCAGCACCATAGTAGATGTTGATGGTGTCTCCGTCGGGATGTATCGTGTATCCACACGGAAACACGACGTCGTGCACGTCGCCTCCGTGCTCATATTCGGCTTCTGGCCCGAAGATCCAGGAATCGCCCCGCAATACGCAAACATCCGGTTTTTGAATGTCAAAGAGAGCGAGGCCGACCCGGTATAACGAACCTGATGCCGTCTGCTTCACTCCGTGATACAGCACAAGCCAACCCCGTGGAGTCTCAATCGGCGGGCAGGATAAGCCGATCTTGTTTGCGTCCCACCATGCGCCTTTGCGCGCCTCCATCATTACTCGATGGCTGCCCCAATGACGCAAATCGGGCGAATAAGAAATCCAGATATGGGCCCCCAAAGGAGTCATCGGACGATGAATGAGCGCCCAGAGACCGCCGATCCGATAAGGCAAAAGGGCCGCATCTTTGTCGTCTGCCGACATGATGACGCCGTAGCGTTCGAAACTTCGAAAATCTTTCGTCAGCGCCAGAGAAACCCCGGGACCGCCTTTGGAGTATGAGGTGTAGGCAATCGCATATTGCTGCAACTCTGGAACATAGGTGAGACGCGGATCTTCGATGCCCCAGAGTTCTTCCGGATGTCCAATTGGATCGGGCATCAGGGTTGGAGTTGGATCAATGTTCCATCCATCCACGCCGTTCACAGAACGCGCTGCGCATAGATGAGAGAGGCCGCGGCGATCCTCCACCCGGCAAAGCAACAGGGTAGAGCCATCCGCGAGCAGCGTTGCTCCGGCGTTAAATACACTATTAATGCGATAAGGCCAATCTTTACTAGTCAAGATGGGATTGGCGGGATGCCGTCGCAGAAGAGTGTCGGTAGAATCGATATAGTCGACAGAGTCGATAGCTATGGTCATAGATTAATTTCATAAAACTGCTATTCCACATGTTGAAGTGCAAAAGCGCTGAACTCAAGCCCGCGCTCAGCTAGAGTACAGTCGCCGCTGCGGAAAAATCCTGGATCCGCCGCATCTCCAGAAGCGCCATCAAGAACGACAACGTGGATTCCGCTCCCTGATTCTCGTTGGCCCGGTCAGGATGAAGACCGTCTCGACAGCCGCCCGTGCTGGCATCGTATAAAGCGGTCTTCAGGTCATTATCTCCCAGAAACCAATTGAACGCAGTCCATGCCTGTGTGCGCCAACGCTCATCTCCAGTCGCGCGATACGCTTGCAGGCACGCAGAGACCGTCCCACCTGCTTCCAGTGGTTGTTGATCGAACCGCGCCTTACCCGATCCTTTGCTATAGAAACCCTGTGAGCCGATGGGTACAAAGTGTCCGCTCATGGTGCAGCATTGTTGCTTCTCAAGCCACTCCAGCGACTCAAGGCCGGCTGTGAGCCACTCTTCGTTCGAAGTGTGCGATCCCGCCACCAATAACGCCTGGGACAAACGTGCGTTGGAATAGGCCAGGCTATCTTCAAACCAGTTCCAACCCGGCGCGGAAGTGTTTCGATAAATATTCAACAACTTGTCGGCGAGTACATCTCTCTGCATTTGTGCAGACCTGTCTCCGGGAAAGCGATCAAGATATTGCTGGATTCCAAACAAGGAGAAAGCCCAGGCTCGGGGACTGGTAAAACTCAGCGTTACCGGAACGGCAAGTTCAAAGAGGCGCCCGGCCAGACCCCTTAGGCCTTCATCCACGGTCTGATTGACCGCAGTCCCCAAGGACCACAAGGCCCGCCCGTGACTGTCTTCCGATCCCTGTAGCTCCAGCCAATGACGCTCATAGCTCAGAAAGTTGCGGAACCTGCCATTGGCGGAGTTGAAGGCAAGCCAAAGAAAAGCCAGATACCGCGAAGCCAATTTTCTGGCCTCAGTTTCGCCATCCCCTCCCAGTTGCTCCACTAGAATCGATACGATCAGGGCGCGGGCATTATCGTCCGTACTGTAGCCTTCGTGATGGTTGGGAACAGCAAACACGGCATGTTGCAACATTCCGGTGTCGTCAGTCATGCGACGGAGATGAGTCAGCGTCACCGGCGGCAGACTGGCGACATCGTCGACAGCGGCTTCGTTTGGGCTGACCAGGCGAGGGTTCCACATGCGCTCCGCGCGGGCTCGCTGGAAGCTGCGCATGTAGTCTTGAGCCACGCTTTTCCAAACCATGTTGCGTGAGTATAAATACGCGCGCTTGCGCATAGCGTGCCGCTCAGCTTCGTTTTCCAGCAGCGCGATGGTCTGCTCGGCAATTGCATCCTGGTCGTTGAATGGAACCAGTACTCCGCGGCTCTGATCGAGAAGCTCAAGTGCATGCCAATAGGGAGTTGAGATGATAGCTTTGCCCGCACCCATGGCGTAGGCCAGGGTCCCGGAAACGACCTGCGCCTCATTTTTATATGGCGTGATGTAGATATCGGCTGAGCCGATGAACTCCATCATCTCTTCGGGGCTCACAAAACGGTTGTGAAATATGACGTTGTTCTCGACTCCCAGATCCTTGGCCAGCGCCTGTAGCGATTCCCGGTATTTATCGCCCTCGCGTTTTCTGATGTGAGGATGAGTGGCGCCCGCGATGATATACGTAACATTGCTGTTGTGCGATAGAATCCGCGGGAGAGCCTCAATGACGGTTTCAACTCCCTTGTTCGGCGAGAGTAAGCCGAAGGTCAGCAATACGGATTGGCCTCCAACTCCGAACCGGTCCTTGTAAAAATTCGGATCGACAAACGCCAGGTTTGGCACTCCATGCGGAATGACGTCAATCTTTGCCGCGGGAACCTGGAAGATTTCCTGTAGAAACTGCGAAGAATGTTGGCTCATCACAATGAGGCGGTCGGAGAGTTCTGCGAGTTCCACCATGACGCGATGTTGGTCCAGATTCGGTTCACGCAGTACGGTATGAAGAGTGGTCACGACCGGCACGCGGAGTTTCCGCAACAACTCCAGGATGTGGCTTCCGGCTGTTCCTCCAAAAATTCCGTATTCGTGCTGCACGCATACCAGATCGACATTGGTGAAATTGAGGAACTCTGCCGCGCGTTCGTAGGAAGACAGCTCCTCTTCGGTTAGTTCGAAGCGGACCCGCTCAGGGTAGTCGTATTCAGATTCCGGATCATTCACCGGCATGGCGAATAACCGTTCAGTCCCAAGCTCGCTTGAAACTGCATTGCACAAGTCGGTGGTAAAGGTAGCAATTCCGCATTGCCGGGGAAGATAGTTTCCAATAATTGCAATTCGGCTCGGAAGAGCCAGACTAACGACCGGATCGAGCGCCGGCGCGGACTTGACTTGATGCGAGAGCGACCCCGAAATTCTCGATGGCCTTCTGAATGGTAGTGTCTTTGGCAACGACATAGATTCTCCCTGCGTACCACTCCCATGATGCTCGTTAGGACGATGCGGCACTGATACGTTCTGCCACCGCAGGGCGACTCGCTTCGCAGCGCCGCGAAACATTGTTTTCATTCCACCTGAGTCTGTGGTGTGCTCGGGTTAGGGGCGAATATCCGCCGAATGGATCAGGCTGTCTTGCGTCCGGAGACCAGGTGGAGTATTTGGAGAACAGGGTCAGCATGACGGTCCCCGTCACCATTAAGCATGAAAAGTGAACCGAGGCTGGTCCTTTCTGTTCCAACAACTTGAAGCCCTTTTCAAGGGAGGCCTGCTTAACAACTTTCTCATCTCCGCGCCGGCTCGTCTGAGCAATAGTGACCATTCTTGCACGGATGTGCCCTGCTCCCTTGGGGTGTTTCCGTGCAGGGCGCTCCCGGCCATGAAGTCGATTCGGAATAGAAAACCGCGGTCTACGAGCAGTATTGCACAGATGTACTCATCCCCAAGTGTTAGGTTCATCCTTGTCGCAGAGACATTGGGGAGGGGTTCATCATGAAAACGAAGTATCTTCACATCTCCGCTTATCCTTGTAACCAGTGCGACGGCCCGGTCATTGCGGGCGCATTTGGAACCCGGGAAAGCGAAATAACGCGGGAAGGCGAGCTGATGCAGGTGGGAGCGGTCTGCCTGTCATGCGGAAATAAGCAAACCAAAATGAGCGATGGGAATGTCGTTCGCCAGTTCGCGCCCGTGGAATGGGCTTCGCAAAAACCGCAAAGATAACCAGCGATCTACCCGTCTATGCTAGGCCGCTTCCGAAGCGCACTGACAGTTATGTTCACACAAAGGTCTAAGGAGAAAAGTATGACTACTACAAAGGAAACGCCAGAACCGAGTGCAACGACTGCACAGATACAAGTAATCCCGAAGCAATATGTTTCTCGATGGCATACAGCCGGGGAGCGCGCCGAAGCTTTAAGAGCCAAACAGAAGAGAAGACGCAACGCCCATAGAATTGCGTTGAGAAGGTCTCACTCCAAGGGCTAGCCTTCTCTAATAGTAGTAGGGCGGTGGTGCGCAAGAACTGCCTCGGGCGACAAATCCACTCTTCGTTCGCCACAATTCCACAAAGTGAGCCATAGTGCTCAGACTTGGAAGTACAAACGTGGAATCCTTCCATATGACAAGGCCCTCAATCCACGCAGCCCGGCGCGGCAAGTTACAACCGGGCAATCGAAGGATGATCTGGCAAGGTGATCAAAATGCGTACAATTCGTTTGTTATTGCTGGCACTCCTGATACTGGCCATACCGGCCGCCGCGTTCGCGCAGTTCGAGGTGTCGGTTGCGATCGCTCCGCCTGCACTGCCTGTGTACGTGCAACCCATGGCACCCGACAATGGTTATTTGTGGACTCCCGGCTATTGGGCTTACGGAGGTGAAGGCTACTTCTGGGTGCCGGGTACGTGGGTCGAACCGCCCACCGTTGGTTTGCTCTGGACTCCCGGCTACTGGGGTTGGGGCGGCAACGCCTTCGCCTGGAATGGTGGCTACTGGGGTCAGCAAGTCGGCTTCTACGGCGGCGTCAACTACGGCTTTGGCTATGGCGGTGTGGGCTACCAAGGCGGGCGTTGGCAGAACGGGCAGTTTTACTACAACCGTTCAGTGAACAACGTGAACGTCACCAATATTCACAACGTCTACAACACGACGGTGATCAACAATACCGCCGTGAACCATGTCAGCTACAACGGCGGCACCGGTGGAGTTACGGCTCGCCCGACGGCAGCAGAAGAGACAGCGTCACGCGAGCAACACACGCCGGCAACCTCGGTGCAAACCCAGCATGTGCAGGCTGCCAGTACCAACCACGCACTCCTGGCGTCCGTGAACCAAGGGAAGCCCGCCATCGCTGCAACGGCGAAGCCCGGAGAGTTTAGCGGTCAGGGAGTGGTAGCGGCCAAACAAGCCGGAGCACCTTATAAGGCTCCTGCCAACAACGCTGCTGCGACCAAGGCTGCTGAGACCAAGGCCACCGAAAACAAGGCTGCTGAGAATACGGCAGCTGAGACCAAGGCCACCGAAAACAAGGCTGCCGAGAATAAGGCTGCTGAAACCAAGGCCACCGAAAATAAGGCTGCCGAGAATAAGGCAGCTGAGACCAAGGCCACCGAAAACAAGGCTGCTGAGAATACGGCAGCAACCAAGGCCACCGAAAACAAGGCTGCCGAGAATAAGCCTGCTGAAACCAAGGCCACCGAAAACAAGGCTGCTGAGAATACGGCAGCTGAGACCAAGGCCACCGAAAACAAGGCTGCCGAGAATACGGCTGCTGAGACCAAGGCCACCGAAAACAAGGCTGCCGAGAATACGGCTGCTGAGACCAAGGCCACCGAAAGCAAGGCTGCTGAGAATAACGCAGCTGCGACCAAGGCCACCGAAAACAAGGCTGCCGAGAATAAGGCTGCTGCGACCAAGGCCACCGAAAACAAGGCTGCTGAGAATACGGCAGCTGCGACCAAGGCCACCGAAAACAAGGCTGCCGAGAATAAGGCTGCTGAAACCAAGGCCACCGAAAATAAGGCTGCCGAGAATACGGCTGCTGAGACCAAGGCCACCGAAAACAAGGCTGCTGAGAATACGGCAGCTGAGACCAAGGCCACCGAAAACAAGGCTGCCGAGAATAAGGCAGCTGCCGCTCGCACGAATGAAAATAAGGCAGCAACGCCTAAGCCGGCTCGTGCACCAGCTGAGTCTACTAAGGAACCTACGGCCCATGCACAGCCCGCTGCTCGTCCGGCGACGGCGGCACACGCACAGCCTGCTCCTCGTCCGACAACTGCGGCTCATGCGCAGCCTGCTCCTCGTCCAGCGCCTGCGGCTCATGCGCAGCCCGCTCCTCGTCCAGCGCCTGCGGCTCATGCGCAGCCCGCTCCTCGTCCAGCGCCTGCAGCTAAAGCACAGCCTGCCTCTCATCCGGCGGCTGCAGTTCATGCGCAGCCTGAGAAAGCGGCCCATACCTCCGGAGGGTGAAGAACAGTGTAGTCAGTAGCGAATTGACCGCGACGTACTGCGTCAGGCTACTCGAGAGAACAACTAGTGATGGCCCTGCCTGCGCGACAGGGCCAAGACAAGCTCTCACGTTAAATGGAACAGGGAAATGCTGGCGTCGTCGTGGGTCAGAAAGCGTACCGGAGGGCCAGCGTTGTGTTGTTGGCGTGGAAGTAGCGGGGCGCCGTCGGTCCCACGAATGAGCCTTCGCCGTACTGGTAATAGTTCCAAGCAGCTTTGAATGTCACATCCTTATGAACGCCGACTTCTACGCCCGCTAGCGGCGACTGATACGTCGACGAGAGCGGCCCCAACGGCTGCAGAGTATTGAGCGACGTAGTATTGCCTTGGTTGTCGACGATGGTGTAACCCAGACGCATGGTGACTCGCTCGACAGGAGTTAGCATCAAAGCGAAGTAGCCGAACTGAGTATGGGTGTGGTAAAAGCCGTAAGTCTGTAAGAGAGTGGGATCTTCGGCGCAAGTCGTCGTGTCCGCCGGCGTCACCGTTCCCGCAAAGCACAGAAACATGTTCTGCTGAATAGCGTCGAAGTTATAGGCTACGTCCAGTCCCCAATACTTGTTGGGATTAATCATCGCGCTGAGCAAGGTTGAGTAGTTGTGCTGATTGTAGTTTATGTCGCTGACATTGTTTTTGCCTTGCTGAAACTTCAGATTGGCACCCACAGTGAGCCACGGGTGCGGAGAATACGAAACATTTCCCGAAATGTTGAGCGACGCGAGCGGATCGATGCGGTATATCCAGTTATCAGCCCCGCCAAATTTAGCATTCAGGTTGGCATGCAAGGTACTTCCCTTGCGGAACCAGACCCCCAGAACGCCGGAGTAGTCGTTGATCTCGGTTGTGGGGTTGCCCCAAGGCACGATCACTCCGATGAACGTGCAACTGCCGTCAGGATTCAGCGGGAGTCCAGCGCAATTGCCGCGATTCGGCAGAGTCGGATAGTAAATGTCGCCCAAAGCGGTCTGAGCAGAATTGCCTGGCTGTATCGTGTAGTTGGCCCAGTCGAATCCCGCTCTCACTCCAAACCAGCGCGATACATCATACTGCACCTGGAAATCGTTCTGCTTCATATTCTGGGCGATCAAATTCACGTTTATTTCGTCGATGATGTCGGCCGGAGAGCTGGAATTGTGTGAGAGGCTGGTGGGCGGAAATATTGCCACCGGTGTAAGCAGAGAAGCCGGACTGCCGGCGGCGCCGAAGTAGTTAGTTTGCAGGTTCAAATAGTCTCCGGCCACGCTGAAGTTGCGGAAACGGAAGGTTTCCACCAGGCGAAGCTTGGCCGAAATGTGATAAGTGGCCGAGACGTCGGCGGATGCCGAGTTCCATTTGGCGCTGGAATTACTGCCCGCAGTATTGGAGCCCAGACTGTCCGTCCGGCTGGTCAATCCGCTGAAAACCTCTGTGAACGGCGTATTCATTTGCGCATGGCTGTACTGGAACTGGCCATTGAAGTCCAAATGCTTGATCGAAGACGATGTCAGGTTGAACTGTTCAGTCGGAATGAAGGTGTTAATGTGCTGGTCCAGGCTGTAATTGAGGAAGCCATTACACGTCGGATTGGCGAACCCTTTTATGAGCGGCATCGCGCAGGGGCTTCCGCTGTTAAACCAGGACAGTCCCAGACTGACTGGCGTGCCGTTGGACAGCGGCCACGAATTGAAGGGGCTCAAGCCATAGGTCGTTCCGCCGTCGTAATACTGAAGCAGTTGCGTGTAACTGAGAGTAGTTTTCTTGGTGGCGCGGACGTCGACTCCAAAGCGAAATCCATTAAGCGTGTTGTCCGTATTCTCGTTGAGTAGTGCCTCCGTACCTTCATGGATGCTGCTGAAAGCCGGTCCGTCGAAGCGGTTTCGGTTGTAGTCCAGCCGAAAGGAGACCCGGTGCATCGGCAGCACGACAAGATCGAAATTGTATAGATTCTGTCGATTGTAGTAGCCGTGCGGCGAGTTCAGGATCGGAACCGGCGGCGATCCGGTTGGCGGATTGAGCGGATTGGCAAACAAGTCGTAATCGAAATAATTCTGTATGTGCTGATAGCTGCCGCTGAAGGTGTACCAGCGATACTTCGACACCCGCACACGCGCTGCCTGTTCGGGATCGCCTCCCCAGCCAAAGCTGTTGAGCGTCAAGGTATCGAAGACATCCTGGTGGCTAATCGACTGCATGGTGAGCGATTGCTCCAGGATGCGAAGACCGCTCTGATCGTTCACCAGCGTGTCGTACATCGGCTGGCTGCCGCTGACCGAGGAGATGCGGCCCCCGACTTCGATTGACTGGGTAACCTGGAAACCTCCGATTTCCGTGCCCTCATCGGACGCTGACGGAGAACCGGACGAAGCAGTCGAAGGATTTTGGCCGGAACTCTGCGCCGGCGCGCTGCTCGTCAAGAGCAGGCAAGCCATGACCAGCGTAATGCCAAACGAAGAAACGTCGAGACTTCTCTCATAATCCATTGCTATGCCTCGCAGCTACCGGAAGAACAGCGGATCAAAGTTGGAGCCGTGGATCTGCGTGTGGCACATCGTGCATGCCTGATACTTGGTGGCCTGGTTGTGGAACGAGGGCGCGCCCGGCGCCGCTCCGTTCATGTTCGGGGTATGACAGCGGAGACATAGGAAGTTGACGTTGTTGACTTGCAGCAGCCGGGGATTGGTCGACCCGTGCGGCGTGTGGCACGAAAGGCAGCCTTCGTCGGTTTTCACCGGAGCGTGCTCGAAAACGAACGGCCCCATCGTGTCCGTATGGCACTTCGTGCAAACCGCAAATTGACCGGCGGCAGCTCGCACTTGGTGACCGGTCTGGGTGCCGTGAGGATTGTGGCAGTCGCTGCACTGGATAAGTCCGACGTCAACCCGATGCCGGTAAGGCCGCGCGAATTCCGCCTTTTGCGCGGCATGGCAGCCGTAGCACAGGGCAGTCTGCGGTTTCGCCAGCAGAAAATTTACATCTGTCGACCCATGTGGACTGTGACACGTAGTACAACTGACACCATTGGCCAGGTGTTCAGAGTTGGAAAAGTTCTGCGTTTCCAGGCTGGATTGGTGGCACTTCGTACATATCGCCGCCGTTTGGGCAGGACTCAACGTTTCGAAACGAATGATCTTGGTGACATCGCCGCCGCCGTCAACGTGCGCCTGTGCCGGACCGTGACATCCCTGGCAGCCATGCTGGTCGCCCTTGAGCAGCGCGGAATGCGGGGTACTGGCGAAGTGTTTGTCCCATACTTCCTGGTGACATGTTTTGCAAATGTCGGTGTCGGCGTACTGGCTGCCCGTCGATCCGAGGAGCGCGGCCGATGCCTGCGGAGCCGGGTTACTTGGGTGCTCCTGCGCTCGTAACGAGACAGTCAGGCTGCAAGCCACGAGGAATGCCAAGATGAATGACGAGACTGCTCTGCGTGTGCGGTAAATCATCCTCGCTCCCAAGTCCATTTCAGAAATGCGTAGCGCGGAAAATCGCTCCGATTGGGACAGCAGCAAAATGACGCCACGGTCACAAATTTCTGACCAGTCAAACACGTATCATAAAAGCATGCCTGGTCAAAATTGCACAGTTTTTTGAATATTTTTCCTGCCGTCAAAGCCATTCCTGTCGGGTCGATAAACATGTGGCCCGGACCTGCCTTGGACTGCAAGCCTGGATTCCTGAGCAGAACTGCTCAAAGGAGAAAGCTGATTCGGTAAACTACAGCGCTCTTATTCTTGGAGAAATATGTTGAGGAGGGTGTTGTGAACCCGGATCTCGCCGTTGTATTCGATGAACCCCAGTTTCCTGAAGCGATTCATAAAGAAACTCACACGGGATCGGGTCGTGCCAATCATTTCAGCTAGTATCTCCTGGCTGATCTTCGGAACCACTGTCTCCGGTTTGCTTTCCTTGCCAAACTGCGCGAGCAGTAACAGAATCCTCGCCAGCCTCTTTTCGCTGGAATTGAAAAGTTGGTCTACCAGGTCCGCTTGTATGCGGGCGTTCCGGGTAAGGAGAAAAGACATGAACATCTCAGCCAGTTGTGGTTCTTGATGCAGTACGCGGACCATTTCCCCCTTGCTGATCCTGAGCAGCGTGCACTCGGTCATTGCGCTAGCAGTCTCAAGCCGAAGAGGGTGAGCTGAAGCCAGGCAGTTCTCCCCCAGGAATTCCTTGGCTCCCACCAGGGCGATGGTTGCTTCTTTTCCGTTCGCGGATGTGACCGTTACTTGCAGCCGGCCTGCCTGCACGTAAAAAATTGTGTCGGCCGGATCGCCTTGGGCGTAGGCCACTTCGGCCTTCTTCAGATTGACAGCTCTTTTGCCCAACCCAGCTCTCGCGAGAAACGCCTCGGGATCGAAGGCCACATCGCCATTTTTTGGTTTTGCATCGAGCGCTGGATGCCGGGAAGGACTGGTTACTTTGCCACGAGAAGGTTTCTTGGTTCGAATCGGATCGCTTGGCGCAATTACCTTGGCTGACAAACCTTGGCTGCGGCTCGCAATGCCCCCGCGCTCATTCGCACCTCCGAAGGGCTGATACTTACACTTTGACATGGCACATCTTAGCACTCGTCCGTTGGCCCTGCCTGTTCAATATTGAACAATTAACCATCTAGTGTAGTGCGTCTAACGCTTCTTTACATTTGGCGACTTTGTGGAAGATGTGCTCCACGGAAGCCGTCCAGACAAAGACGTGCGGGTTCTGGTTATTGTTGTCAATGTACTGCTGGATAG
>Ga0181505_10213597_pt1 | contig 37716 bp, 34 predicted proteins | sample PEATcosm2014_Bin_5_FD_127743 | JGI IMG/M metagenome (GOLD analysis project Ga0181505, IMG submission 127743) | Metatranscriptome of peatland microbial communities from MTU Mesocosm Facility, Houghton, MI, USA - PEATcosm2014_Bin05_30_metaT... | ecosystem: Environmental > Terrestrial > Soil >...
ACCGCGCTTAACGCGCGGTTCATAGGCCCAAGCTCTCGGTAAGTTTGTTTAGTACCCTGTTCAAATCCTTGTCGGTCTTGCGCGCCTCTTCGATCTTGCCAACCGAGTGCAGAACGGTGGTGTGATGCTTGCCGCCGAATTGGCGACCGATCTCGGGAAGCGAAGCGTCGGTGAGATGCTTTGCCAGATACATGGCAATCTGCCGCGGGAACACAATGACGCGCGAGTTGTTCTTCGATTTGATCTCCAGCAACCGCAGCCCGAACTGCTCGCACACCGCCTTCTGGATCGACTCAATCGTGATCTTACGGACTTGGGAGTCGATCAGGTTCTTCAGCACTTCCTGCGCCGTCTGCAGATTGATCTCTCCTCCGGTCAGCGAGGAGTATGCCGTCAGGCGGATGAGGGCGCCTTCCAGTTCACGCACGTTGCTGCGAATATTGGAAGCGATGTACAGGGCCACATCAGTCGGCAGCATCACCCGCTCCGACTCGGCCTTCTTCTGCAAGATGGCGACTTTGGTCTCCAGGTCCGGTGGCTGGATGTCGGCGATCAGGCCCCACTCGAAGCGGCTGCGCAGGCGATCTTCAATCTCGGCCAACTCCTTGGGTGGACGATCGCTGGCGATCACGATCTGGCGCATGCACTCGTGCAGGGCGTTGAAGGTGTGGAAGAACTCTTCCTGGGTGCGCTCCTTGTTCACCAGAAACTGGATATCGTCGACCAGCAACACATCCATGTTGCGGTACTTGTCGCGAAATCCGCCCATCTTGCTGTAACGCAGCGCGCTGATCATGTCGTTGGTGAAGCGCTCGCCGGAGACATAGCAGATGGATTTTTCCGGCAGCCGGATCTTGATCTCGTGTCCGATGGCCTGCATCAGATGGGTCTTTCCCATGCCAACCCCGCCATACAGAAAGAGCGGGTTGTAGGCCTTGGAAGGCCGTTCCGCCACCGCGCGCGCCGCCGCGTGGGCAAACTGGTTGCCGGTGCCGATTACGAAGTCGTCGAAAGTGTATCGGGGGTTCAATTGCGCCGCTCCATCCCAATCGAAACGTTGTTGGGTGACAGGTCCGGATACGGGTTTGTCAGAGACTGGCGATGCGGCCGCCGGCTGTCCAGCACTGGCGGCCGCCGTGCCATCGCCACGCTGCTCTTCCGAGGTGACGAATTCCACGTCGCGGAACTCGAGGCCGAGATTCTCCAGGGCTTCGCTGATCAGATCGCCGTAGCGCTCGCCAATATGGCAGAACTCAGGATTGGGAACTCGCACGAACAGGATCGCACCTTGCGCGTGATCGTAGCGGGTGGGCTTCAGCCAGGTTTCGTAGGAGTTGCGGTTGACTTTTTTTTCCAGTGCGTCAAGAACTCGCACCCACGGATTAGGGGAGGCAACGGCAAAAGAAGACATAATAAGTAAAGTCCCGAGGCGAGAGGGCCTCTCAGTACAGCGATAATCAGTTAGCGGGAAACGGGAATCGAGTACAGCTTAATAAAATGCGGCACAAACCCATCGGAAATCATTTTTGCAAACCTGTCGTCGCGGTGTCAGGGAGCATTGCACCGCATTTGTGCAATCAGCTTTATTCTTGGCTGCAAGGGATACTAGCACGAAAAAAAAGTCACGCCAGCGAAAAGATTGCGATTGTCTTTCCCTTCTTGTGGGAGCGATTGATTTCGTGAAAGTTAATCGCGAAAAAATATTTTTTAGACTGCAACGTCCGTGGTGCAGCGTAGCATGACGCCTGGCGGAGTCATCACTAAGGTGAACCGACCAATCACCTTGATGCGGGCGGCGATCAGCGTTTGGTGACGTATCTCGGTTGCGACGCCGCCTAGGATCGAGAACGGACGATGATTCAAGTGCGGACAACCGCGCGCTGGACGCGTCGGACATTCGAGCCAGCGTACATTGAACGGTGACGGCGATCACATCTCCCTGCGCTTGAACTTAGCGCAACCGCGCCCCGATGTTTGACCCGCGTTTCCACAGGCTGATAAACTAACGTTTTCCCACCTTTGTGACTAACCAGAGAAGGACCACTCGTGCGCAGTTACACTCGACATCAGCTTAAACAGGATTCTTTTACTACATCCACCGCCGAAACCATCACCTGGGCGGTCGCACACCGCTCCAAGCTCGTCGCCGTCGGAATTGTGCTGGCGGTGATTCTGGCCTTGCTTGGGGGCGGTTGGGCCTATGTGAACTACCGTGACCAGCAGGCCAGCGCCGAGCTGGCGCTCGCCATCCAAAAATACAACGAACCGGTCCGTCCGGCCGGGACGCCGGCCACTCCCGATGTTCCCAGCTATGCCTCGAACCAGGAGCGCGACAAGACCACCAACGCCGAATTCGATCGAATTGCCAACAAGTACTCCTTCACTCAGTCGGCGCAGGTGGCCCGCTACTTCGCTGGAGTCACGGCCCGCGATTTGGGCGACAACGCGACTGCCGAAAAGGATTTGCAGCAAGTGGCAGCCAGCCGCTATCCGGAGATTGCCAGCCTGGCCAAGCTCGCTCTCGGCGCGGTTTATCACGATACGAACCGCAACCCGCAGGCGATCGATATCTACAAGCAGTTGATCGATCATCCCACGGTCTCCGTCGGCAAGAGTACGGCGCAACTGGCACTGGCTACGCTGTATGAATCCATGGACCAGCCTAACGATGCCCGCCACATCTACGAGCAGATGCAGAAGGATTCGCCCGGCACCGCGGTGGCGCAGCTGGCGATGCAGCGCCTGCAGGCGCTCGGCAAGCCGCAATAAGGCTTCGCGACCGCCTTTTTTCATGATATGCCATCCGCCGCCGCAGATGGTCAGCTCATCCTCATAGCGAGTAAACTGTCTTCGCCATGACCTTGTTCGAAGCGCAGCCGTACGATGCGGCGTCCGCGCGCAAAAAACGCAATCTCATCATCGCGCTGGTCTTCGTGTTGATCGTCATCGCCCTGGGCTGGTGGCAGCTCCGTTACTGGCCGGAAGAGCGCATCGTGGACCGGTTCTTCGATGCTCTCCAGCAACAGAATTACGAGCAAGCCTACGGCATCTGGATGCACGATCCGAATTGGAAACAGCATCCCGCCACGTACTCTCGCTACTCCTATAACGACTTCGTCAAGGACTGGGGGTCGGGCGGTGAGTGGGGTCTGATCAAGAGCCACAAGTTGGATGGGGCAGCCGTTCCCCACGGCTACAGCGGTTCGCGCTTCGCGGTGTCCAGCGGCGTGGTGGTGGTGGTCACCGTCAACGACCGCATCGCTGACAAGGCCCACATCTGGGTGCAGAAGGAAGATAAGACCCTGGGGTTCTCGCCGTATTAGCTCTCAGCCGTCAGTTCAAATGTTTGTTATTCGCTGTTTTGAAGGGGCGCAGCTTCAGCTGCGCCGTGCAAGTCCTTTATTTTTTTGTCATCACGAGCCGACATCAGTCGGCGAGGGATCTGCTTTTCTGAGTTTTTCAGCACACTGCTAGCCCACCGTTACTGTTGCGGCACAAATTCCTTGGGCTTCTCCGAGCCTTCCCCGAAAAAGTACGCTTCCATCTGCTGCACGATGAATTCCTGGTGGTCCTTCTTCCAGGGCTGCAGGCGGTATTCGTTGAGCAGCATTTTCATGTGCTCCTGCCACTGTTCCCAGGCCAGCTTGGAAACGTTGTTGTAAATCTTCTGTCCCAGTTCGCCGTCGAAGGGCGGCTCGTCCAGGCCCTCGGCCTCGCGCCCCAGCTTCACGCACTTCACCATGTGTGCCATCAGGAACTCCTGTTGCGGAATGATTGCCAAGGATTGATTTTAACGGCGAAGTATCGCTCTTCGCCAATCGCTTTTCGCCGGAGTCTGTGCGACGAGTTCAGTTGTTGCTTCACACACCGAAACCGCGTCTGCTAGAAGCTAACAGCTGGAGGCTGAGTGCCTCTGGCGAAAAGCGAAGAGCGAGCAGCGAACAGCGAGAAGCGAACAGCGGCTACTCGCCCAGCCACGTCCCATACGGCCGCAGCCTGTCTATGTGGTCGCAAATGATCTTCAGCGCCCCGGTAATCGGCACCGCCAGGATCAACCCCATAGCTCCCCACAGCCATCCCCAGAACAGCAGCGCCAGGGTTACCGCCAGCGGATTCAACTGCAGGCGTTTGCCCAGAATCTTCGGATAGAGCACATTCATGGCAATAAGGTGCAACCCCAACACGACGGCAATGATCAGCAACGCGACCCCGGTGGTGAGGTGTCCAAGATCGGCAATCAAGGGCGGCAGGATCGCCAGCAGCACGCCGAGATAGGGAATCAGGCTGAGGAAGCCGCTGATCGCTCCCAGGAAGTAGAAGTACGGCAGACCGATCGCACCGAACAGCGCAATACTGAACGCGCTCAGAAACACTCCGATGATGAAATTGCCCACGATGAACGAGCGGATCATGCTGGCAATCAGGCCGAGCATCACATAGGCCGAGTTGCGGTTCTCCATGTTGAACAGCATCACCGTGGACGAGCGCGCGTGGTCCTGCCAGCTCAACATGAAGAAAACCAGGAACGGTATGAACGTCAGGGCCAGCAACAGCTCCGACACGGAATTGGCATTCTTGCTGACGAGGTCTGTCCAGCTGCTCGATTGCTTCACGGTTACCGCGTGCTGGTCCGCCTCGTTTTCGGGCAGCACCGTCTCGGTGGTTTTCTCAATCTGCTCGGCCTGCTCGCGGATCTTCGCGCCCATCCCCTGAATTCTGGCTTTGTATTTGGGGACCTCGTGCATGAACTCCAGCGCCCGGCTGTACGAGCCGTAGGAGGCAACGCCGAGCGCGCCCACCAGCAGTCCCACCGCCAGCAACGCAGCCATAGCTCTTGGAACCTGGAAGCGGACCAGCAGGTCCACAATAGGGGCCAGCACAAACGACAGCAGGATCGAGACCAGAATCACAACCAGCAGCAGCTTGCCGACGTAAATCAGGGTAAGCACCGCCGCGCTCGCCAGGATCACCAGCGCGATGGACTGCACATGCAGGATGCGCCGCCGCTCCAACTCAGCCACAGTGGGGCGATTGATCGAGACTTGGGGCATTGCGGCTGGTTCGCCGGCAGCATTGGCTTCCACGTCGGGATCGATGTCCTTGCGGGCTGGTTTCGGATTGTCAAGAAGCCGATCAGGCATGTGGTTTATCGTACTCGCAACGGTAAGATTCGCGACATGATACTTTCTTGCTGTATCCGAATGGAAAACTTTCCCATAGGACCCGCTGCCTCACCGCCTCCCCGCATTCTCGCGCTGGACTTTGGCTCACGAAACATCGGGCTGGCGGTCAGCGACGAGCTGGGATTGACCGCCCAGGGGTTGCCCACCTGCCGGCGCAGCAACAAGAAACATGATTTCAACCACCTGAGGCACGTGATCCGGCAATATGGCGTGGGCGAGATCGTGATGGGGCTTCCCCTGCGCATGAGTGGGATTGAGGGAATTCAAGCAGAAAAGGTGCAGGAATTTGCCGAAGAGTTGCGCCGCAGGTTCAAGCTGCCGATACACCTTTTCGATGAGCGGCTCACCTCGGTGGAGGCCAATCGCGTTTTGCGTGAGACCGACATGAGCATCCGCCGCCGGGCTGAAGTGGTCGACCAGTTGGCCGCCGTCCTGATTCTGCAATCGTTTCTGGAGTTCCGCCGGTCATCGTCGCAAAACGGTGGAAGCGCCCGGCTTTAGCCCGGCGACCGGCGGGGTCTCGAACCAAATGGCTTTAGCCCCGGGCGATCCTCGGCCGAGCAGCACCGTACAACATCGCTTCATCTAAACTACTAACTTCGTGCGAATCCTATTCACGCTCGTCCTCGTGCTTGTGCTGGCGTTTGCCATTTGGTTCGCGTGGGCGGCGCTGCTGCCGCTACAGCCGGCGCAGACGACCTTCGTACTGCTGCGCCCGGGCTGGACCACGCGGCACATCGCCCGCGATCTCCAGGAGCAGGGCGTCATCCGCAGCTCGGCCGCATTCCTCATGGTGCAGTACGTCAAAGGCCTCCACACGCTGAAGGCGGGCGAGTACAAGTTCGATCAGCCGGCCAATGCTCTGGATGTATGGAGCCGGCTGGTCAAAGGCGATGTTTACGCACGTACGGTTGTGGTGCCCGAAGGCTTCAATATGTACGACATCGCCTCCGCGGTGGAGCAGGCGGGCCTCGGCCCGGCCTCCGATTTCCTGACCGCAGCGCGCAGCGACATCTTTCTCGTCCGCAACCTCGACCCCGATGCCAAGTCGCTGGAAGGATATCTCTTCCCCGACACCTACCAGTTCACCCGCATCGATACCGCTCACGACATAGCGGCCGCCATGGTGCATCGCTTCCGGCAGGAGGCGCAGAAGATCGGGCTGCTGGGAAATGCCGACATGCATCGTATTGTGACCATGACATCGATCGTGGAAAAGGAGACCGCCGATACTAAAGAACGGCCGCTCGTCGCCGGCGTCTACTACAACCGGATGCAAAGAAACATGGCCTTGGCTGCCGATCCCAGCGTGATCTATGCGGCCCTGCTCGCCGGAAGGTATCGCGGCACCATCTATGCTTCAGATCTGCAATTCGACTCGCCGTATAACACCTACAAGTTTCCCGGACTGCCACCAGGGCCGATCGCCAATCCCGGAGTGGCTTCACTGCAGGCTGCCATGCATCCCGCGCACACGGAGTTCCTCTATTTTGTGAGCGACAATAACGGCCACCATCGTTTCGCGCGCGATCTGCAACAGCATGCCCGCAACGTGGCGGCCTATCGGCGCTCCGTGGCGGCGGCCCGGTAGGGAAACTCTGATCAAGCCCGAGTTTTGAAGGGGACGGCCTTCAGGCCGTCCGTAAATGCCGCAATATCAATGCGGCTTTAGCCGCTGAGGGACTTCGCCTTGACTTGATCAGGATTTTCTTAGCTCCTGAGTCAAGGGGAGGCCTAGAGCGCATCTGCCGTATACTACGGAATTCGATAACTTGTCATAGTCGACCTATGCGTCAATCCAGATTACTTGTCGCGGTTTCTTTGCTCGCTCTGCTGGGCGGCGACACTGGATGTCTGTTCCGCACCCGTGCCGTAGAAATCCGCACCAGCACGGCCAAACTGCAGACGGCCAGCCGGCAGGAGCTCCTGGACCGCATCAACACCGAAGCGGCAAAGATCCAGACTCTCAATGCCACCGTCGACATTGCCACTTCGGTGGGCGGAGAAAAGAAAGGCACCATCACCGACTACCAGGAGATTCGCGGCTACATTCTGGTGCGCAAACCAGACATGTTGCGCATGATCGGCCTCTTCCCCATTGTGCGGAACAGGGCGTTCGATATGGTCAGCGACGGCAGCGAATTCAGGTTGTCGATACCGGCCAAAAACAAGTTTTATGTGGGCCACAACAACGTCAATCATCCCACCGGCAGTTCTCTGGAAAACCTGCGGCCGCAGGTGATCTACACTGCCCTGTTGTTGCCGGCAATCGATCCCAAGACTGACATCGCGGTGCTGGAGGACAGCAGCGAGCTGATCTACGACGCGAAGAAGAAGAAGAACCTCGAACAGCCCGATTACGTCATCGACGTTCTTCAGCACGAGGGGGACGATTGGTACCTGGCGCGCAAGGTCATCTTCGACCGCACTACTCTGGCACCGCATGAACAGATAATTTTTGACCACAAGGGCGCCGTGGCCACCGATGCGATCTATCAGGTTTATCAGGATTACAACGGCGTCAAGTTTCCTAACGTGATCGAGATCAATCGTCCGCAGGAGGAGTATTCCATTCGCCTGACGGTGGTGAAGCTCGTCATTAACGAGGCCATGCGCGACGATCAGTTCGCCCTGCAGCAGCCGCCCGGCTCGCAACTGGTGGATCTGGACCAGTCCGACCAATCCGCATCCTCAAACTCCGCGTCCGGCGCGGCAGAAACCAACAGCAATCCGCCAAAGAAATAGCTCCAGCCCGATTGAACAGACTAGAGCTTTACCGTCTCTTCTCTTCGAGATGCCAGCGGTAGCCTGTTGCGGCCAGGACGCAATCGCTCCTTCTGACAACTGACCACTGGCCACTGACAACTCCTTTACCGCTTCGACGTGCCGCGGGCCATCTTCTTCACTTTCCGCTTTTCCGCGCCCCGCGCATAGGTGCGCGGCGCTTTGGGAGCGGCCTTCTTGCGCGCCGTGCGCTTTACTTTCTTACGTTGCGCCTTATCGGTGATGCTCTTGGTATTTGCCATGAACTCCAGGTTTCCTTGTGAACAGAGTTACGCCTTTTCCAGTTGGGCGTACTTTTCGACCAGCTTTTTCAAACCGAATCTTGGAAATTGTACCGTAATCTTCGCATCTTCCCCATCGCCCTCTCGCTTGTGCACCGTGCCTTCCCCATATTTCGGATGGCGCACCCGCTGTCCGGGGCGGAATCCGGTCCGTCCGGCGGGCGCGGCCACCTCGATCTTTGGCCGGGTGAACTTCTTGCCACGCGAGGCGAAAAACTCCGCGATGTTGTCGATGGAGTTGTATGTCGGGCCACTGTAGGAATTCCGCTGCGGCGTGTTGCGCCGCCCGTGCTGCGGACGCTGGTCCTCGTCTTCGTAGGCATAGTGCCGGCTGCTTCCGTAGTCGCTGCTGACCTGCGAAGGACGACGAGGCGATCCGAGGTCCTGCAGCAACTCCTCGGGAACTTCCTCAAGAAAGCGCGACGGCACGCTCGCCTCTGGCATGTCAGTTCCGTAGCGCCGCCGATAGCGCGCCCGCGAGAGGATGAGCGTGTCCATCGCCCGCGTCATGCCGACGTAGCACAGCCGGCGCTCCTCTTCGATGTCGTCCGGCGCGAGCAAGGTCCGGGAGTGCGGAAACAAGCCTTCTTCCAGTCCGATCAGGAACACCAGCGGGAACTCCAGGCCTTTCGCCGCATGGAGCGTCATCAACGTCACCCGCGCATTCTCGTCGTAATCGTCGGCATCGCTGACCAGCGCCGCGTGGTCCAGAAACTCACTCAGGCTCTCGCCGCGATCGCGGGAGTCCATGGCCGCGTTCACCAACTCGCGCAGGTTCTCGATGCGGGCCAACGACTCCGGTGTGTCCTCCTGCTCCAGCAGCTTGATGTAGCCGGTGCGGTCCAGCAGGAACTTCAGCAGCTCGGCGGTATTCGCCGGATCGCCCGGCGCGCGGAGACCTTCGACCCGCTCTGGCTGCACGTCCTTGGAGTCACCCTCTCCCTCACTGTCATCCCGACCGGAGGCGGCCTGGTGTTGGCCGCCGGAGTGGAGGGATCTGCGGTCCGCCGTTGCGTCAGAAATCTCCCCCTCTTCTTCAAACATCTCCGGCGAGAAGTCCATCGCGTGCTGAAAATCTTCTTCGGCATCCGCTGTCGCCTCAACCGCATTCTTCACTCCTGAAGCTTCCTCCACGCGCTCGCGGAAGGTTCCCAGGTGCATGGCCCGCGCGTCTTCAATCAGGTCGCGGAAGCTCGTCAGCGCCGACAGCGCCCGGCCGGGAAGCAGCCTTTGCCGGATGATCTCGTTGACCGCTCCCCACATGGAAACCCCGGTCTCCAGCGCGATCCGCTCGATGGTCTCCATAGTGGTCTTGCCCAGACCTCGCGCGGGAGTGTTGATCGCCCGCTGCAAGGCGATAGAGTCGTCAGGATTAGCGATGACCTTGAGGTACGAGATCATGTCCTTGATCTCGGCCCGCTCGTAAAAGCTAAAGCCTCCCACAACGTGGTAGTTGATCTGATAGCGGCGCATCGCCTCTTCCACCAGGCGCGATTGCGAGTTGGTGCGGTACAGCACCGCCGCGCGTAGCGTTTCGCCGTGTTCGGTTTGCCCGTTGCGCAGATATTTCGAAATGAAATCGGCCGCGAAGAGCGCTTCGTTCTCGCCGTCGGGCGCCTCGTAGTAGCCGATCTGCGCGCCGCCGGTGCGCTCCGTCCAGAGGTTCTTGCCCTTCCGCTTGATGTTTTTCGACACCACTGCCGACGCCGCCTGCAAAATGTTCTGGGTCGAGCGGTAATTCTGTTCCAGACGAACAATGCGGGCTTCGGGGAAGTCCTGCTCGAACTCGAGGATGTTGCGGATGTCGGCGCCGCGCCAGGAGTAGATGCTCTGGTCTTCGTCGCCCACCGCGCAGACGTTGTGCTCGCTGCCCGCCAGCATGCGCATCAGCTCATACTGCGGCCGGTTCGTGTCCTGATATTCGTCCACCAGAATGTAACGATAGCGTCGGTTGTAGCGCTCGCACGTCTCGCCTGACGCCTTCAACACGCGCACGGCATACAGCAGCAGATCGTCGAAATCCAGCGCGTTCGACTTGGCCAGCTCTTGCCGATAGACCTCGTAGATGTGGGCTACGCGTTCGGTGTGGGGCTCGGTCGAGTCCAGATAAACCTGCTGAGGGTCGAGCATGTGGTTCTTGGCCCAGGAGATTCGCGCCAGCACGTTGCGCGGCGTCAGTTGCTGCTTGTCGTCGATGCCCAACCGCTTCATCGCCGCCTTCACCACGTTCTGCTGATCGGCCTCGTCGTAGATGACGAAGTCCTTGCGATAACCTTTGCCGGCGATCTGCAGAGTCTCAATGTCGCGCCGCAACAGGCGCACACAGAAGGAGTGGAAGGTGGAGATCAGCGGCATCGTCACGGAGCGCGCGCCAACCAGCGATTCCACGCGGCCGGCCATTTCAGACGCAGCCTTGTTGGTGAAGGTCACGGCCAGGATGGAATCCGGCTGCGCGCCCAGCCCATCGATGAGGTGCGCAATGCGATAGGTGATTACGCGCGTCTTGCCGCTGCCGGCGCCCGCCAGGATGAGCACCGGCCCCTCGACCGCTTCGACGGCCTCACGCTGCTGCGGGTTGAGTTGGCTCAGATAAGACGGCAAAGTTGAGGATACTCGATTCCAAATTCATTTCACCACGGAGGCACGGAGATCACGGAGTAATTTGTTCATTAACTCCGTGCGCTCTGTGTCTCCGTGGTGAAATTGATTTGCTTGGGGGGCAAATACGCGCTCGCTGTCAGTTGGGTTTGCCGCCGACGGCCGGCGCCTCCATGGCGCGGTGCGCCTTGCATTCCGCACACGGACAATTTTCGCGCAGATATTGCCAGGAGAAGATGCCGTGCTGATGGCCATCGTTCCAGGCAAAGCTGATGGCGTACTTGCCCACCGGCTTGACCTCGGTTGGCCGCGCCGCCGCCTTGAACATAGGCAGCGATCCCGCGATTGGCTTGATGGGGTCGCCCGGATGACGACCTTCCTTCTCGCGCTCTTCGTTACACAGGGCGCAGGGACAGGCATCACGTAGAAAGGGAAAGCTGTAAACACTGCAGTGACCGTCCTTCCACTCGATCTCCACGCCCGTACCGGTGGTGACATTCACTTTGACGGATTTTGGATCGGCAACTGGGTCCATATGCCTGACGCGAGATGGTAGTCAGACCTTTCTTGGAACTGATTTGTATCAGGTTTGTATCAGGGCGCGGCTTCAGCCGTGCCGCCCGTGGCAATACTGATCTCGGGCTTTAGCCCCTGAAACCCCTACCTTGCAGGGCTAAAGCCCTGGTCTTTCCGCGTCTTGTGGCACGACTGAAGTCGCGCCCTGATACAAAGCGATTCCTGAGCTATGTTCTAGTATCGCAGAAATTCCGCACGCAAGAAGGCCCGGAGTTGTCTCCGGGCCTCTCTCATTACCTCAACTGTTTGCTCTCAGGAGAGTTCCACGATCTCGATCACGCTTATTGCCTGTACGCTTGTTTGACGAAGCACATCTCATTTTGTCGCCAAAGCGCTCAAAAAATGCAAAGGGCACGGCTGCTCTCCGTGCCCCTTTGCCTGACCGTGAAAAGCTACATCACGATCTCTTTCGCTCGCCGCGTAATGGGGTGCTGCATCTCGTCCAGATCGCCTTTCACCAGGTTCAAGGCGTACACGCAGGATTCGAACTCGCGTGCCAGCTTGCCGAAGAGTGGCGCCAGCCGGGCATATTCGAACTGATCGAATTTCGAGACGATGTAATAGCTTTCTTTGCCGGCCTTGATGAAGTCGACGAAACTCTCCAGCCGCTGCCGCCGCAGACGGTAGTGATTGATGCTTTCCGGAAACATGCCCGACAGGAATAAGGTGTAATCGCCGATATGCTTTCGCACTTGGCGTTCGCGATCGAACGATGGCGCAGGGCCATAGATCGGGTCGGTCTCCAGCAGCATTTCGCCGACGTCGCTCAACGGCCGTCCGTTGGCGTTGCACACCTTAAATAGCTGTTCGACCTCGCAAAACTCGTTCAGGACGTTGGCAATGTAATCCTGCACGTCAGGGTCGCGCAGCCCGATGTCGCGGTCGAAATGCTGGTGGACCAACTCGGTGAACAGAGCCTGTAGCGGGTGAGATTCCGGAATCATGGCTTCCTTGCTGGCCTCCTCTTGCTCCTGATCTTTAGATGCGACAGTGCGACTGTTCTTATCGCAATTCTTCGGCCGGCACAAGCGTTTCTCGCACGCAGCGTTACTCAGTAAGGTTCGCCTGTGTAACGCGAGCGCTTCGCCAACCAACTTCCGATGCCACGGGAATGTTGATTTAGAGCGCGATTCATGCGGGTTTGGTTGGCGCTCGAGTCCGGCAGCGAAGCCGCTGTCAGCAATTGAAGCTATTGACTGCCAAAATGCAGACGACGCGCTTCCTCGCTGCCATCGTCGGCCCTGTGGCACAATGCCATTCTTCGGAGGACCCAATCATGGAACGCCAGAATATCGCGGGCAACTCTCCCTATGAACCGATCGTGGGCTTCTCGCGCGCGGTGAAGGTGGGACCGTTCGTTTCGGTGGCAGGCACAGTCGCAACTGGGCCCGATGGGAAGATCGTCGGCGAGGGCGATGTCTACGCGCAGGCGGTGCAGGCGCTGAAGAACATCGGCAGAGCCTTGGAACAAGCCGGCGCAAGCTTTCGCGATGTAGTGCGCACCCGTATGTTCGTCACCGACATCAAACAATGGGAAAAAGTTGGCAAGGCGCATGGCGAGGTTTTTCGCGACATTCGTCCGGCAGCGACGATGGTGGAAGTCACCGGATTTGTCTCGCCGGAGATGCTGGTCGAAATCGAGGCGGACGCAATTATCGCGGCGGAGCTGTGATGTGAAATTTCCGATCCAACCTGTGAAACATCTCATCGAACATTGTAGGGACCCAAGTTCACGATGAAACCCTCACCGGCGTTGAAGAAGATCGGAGTCTGGACTGGCGCTTTCGAGCAGCAGCCTGCGAACAAGCTGAAGGAAGCTGTCGCCGAGCTGGAGCAGCTTGGCTATGGCGCGGTGTGGTACAGCGAGGGGCTCGGCCGCGAGTCCCTGACCCAGGCGGCCTTGCTTCTCTCTGGATCATCCCACATTGTGGTAGCTACGGGAATCACCAACATCTATGGACGCGACCCCGTCACCGTAGCCTGTGCGCAGAAGACCTTGAGCGAGGCCTATCCTGGCCGCTTTGTTCTCGGTCTGGGTGTGAGTCACGTGCCCTTTGTAGAGCGCTTGCGCGGGCATGCCTATGAAAGGCCTGTCGCCAAGATGGGCGCCTACCTGGATGCGATGGATCGAGCACCCTACAACAGCGTTGCTCCGGAATCGACGTACAGGGTTTTGGCGGCGCTCGGTCCCAAGATGCTGGAGCTGGCCGGCAAGCGTTCGGACGGTGTCCTTAGTTACAACGTTACCGCCGAGCACACAGCCGCGGCCCGCCAGATTCTGGGAGCAGGCCCTTGGCTATGCGTCGAGCAAGCCGTTGTGCTGGAGAACGATGCTACCAAGGCACGGGAAATCGCCCGGGCGTTCCTTGCTTTCTATCTCACCCTGCCGAACTACACCAACAACTTTCTCCGTTTGGGGTTCACCGAAGAGGATTGCGCGGGCGGAGGAAGCGATCGCCTGATCGACGCGATCGTCGCTTGGGGCAAGATGGACGCGATCCGGGGCCGGATCGAGGCCCATCAATCGGCCGGCGCCGACCACGTTTGCATCCAGGTACTGACGTCAGATCTAAAGTCGCTGCCGATTAAGGAATGGCGGCAGTTGGCGGAAGCATTGATTGAAAACTGACGGAAGCTCCGGTTCCATGGGGCGGCATTACTGCGTCACCTCCAGGTCAATCCCCTGTCCCGCGTAAACTCTCTGCCCGGCGGCGGGCATCGTCTTTATCACCATACGTGTTCCCGTCGGCACAGTCTGAGTCGCATTCGCCTGAGGAGCCGGAGCCGCTTGACTGTTGATTCCGCTCACGTGCAGCCCTGCATTCACGATCACGTTCACCGCATCGTCTTCGCTCTGTCCTGCCAGCTCCGGCATCACAAATGACGCGCGATCCTCGCTCGCGGCCAGCAGCAAACTGATCTTTGGCTCGGAGACGTTGACCGCATTGGCCGGCGGACTCTGGGCCACAATCTGGTCGGTGGATGCGCCCGGAATGGTCGCAATCGCAATGCTTCCCAACTCCAATCCACGACGGCGAATATTGATCTCCGCCGCCCGTTCGCTGTTCCCGATGAGGTCGGGGATGACGACGCGCTGCGGTCCCATGCTCTCTGCCACGCGCACATGCCAGCCGCGCCGCACCTGCATTCCTGGCAGTGGCACCTGCGATATGACTCGCCCTGGCGGCACATCGGAGCTGAAATAGCGATCTCCCTCGTCCAGAACGAGTCCATGGTCGGCCAGCAGCCGCTCCGCTTGGGTCTGCGATAAGCCCACGATCTTGGGAATGGTCGTCTGGCGGCCATGAATGGCGAAGCGCATTGCGGTCAGCGCCGACGCCATGAACACGACAAACAGCACCAGCGCGCGCAGCAAATAGCGAAAGAAGCGCCGCATTAGTGGGCCTCGCTGTCGCCCGCGCCGCTGTCGGGGGTATCCACCTTCTGCGCGACCGCGCTATGCGTCTCCGGTGGAGGCGCGGCAAAATCCTCCGACTCGCGTCCCTGCAGGGCGACCCGCATGAAGTCGATCCAGATAGGCAGGGCTGCCATGGCCCCGGTCTCCTTGTTGCCAAGCGTTTTCTTCTCGTCGAAGCCGACCCACACCCCGCAGGTAATCGACGGCGAAAAGCCGACGAACCACGCGTCCGTGAAATCGTTGGTCGTTCCGGTTTTGCCGCCCAGCGGATGGTTGAGCTTACTGGCCTGATAGCCGGTGCCGTGCAGCACCACTTCGCGCAACATGCTGACCATGATGCGCGCTGTACGCGCGCTTACAACGTCTCGCACCTCTGGATAGTTTTCCTCCAGCATGCGGCCATCGTAATCGGTGACCTTGCGAATGTAGCGTGGGACCACGCGCACGCCGTCGTTAGGAAAGGTGGTGAACGCCGCCGTCTGCTCCGCCAGCGTGATGTCCGCCGCGCCCAGCGCAACCGGCAAGTACGCCAGCAGCGGCGATGTGATGCCGAACTTGCGCGCGTAGTCGATGACCGTCTTGATGCCGCCAATGCGCTCCGTCACCTTGAGCGCGGGAATGTTGCGCGACTCGGCCAGAGCGTGGCGAAAGGTGATCACGCCTTCGAACTTGCCGTCATAGTTGTGCGGCGTGTAGGGGCCGGATGGCGTGCTGAAGGTGATCGGCGCGTCCAGCACGGTGTCATCCGGCGTGAGTCCTTGATCGATGGCGGCAGTGTAAATGTATGGCTTGAAGGACGAGCCGACCTGGCGCAGCGCCTGGGTCGAGCGGTTGAACTTCGACTGCTCGAAGTCGCGCCCGCCGACCATCGCCTTTACATCGCCGGTGGCATTGTCGAGCGCCAGCAGCGCGCCCTGCACGCCCGACTCCTGCTCCAGCGACACGTGGCTGGCCGTGCCGTTCAGCTCGATGACTTTCAGGTACACGATGTCGCCCACGGCCAGGAACTGCTGCGGCGATGTGTGCCTCGTCCACTTGATCTCTTCGGGACCGAGACGCGCTTCGTAATTGCCGAACTTCACAGTCGCCGCCATCGGCTCGACTTCGGTGACCAGACCATGAACGTAGGTGCCGGGCACGATCGCCCCATCCCAATCGACATGGTGATAGGTGGCCAGCGAATCGCCATTGGCGATGACGTTGAGCAGATTGCCCTTCCATCCGTGACGGCGTTCGTAGGTAGCCAGCCCATCTCGCACCGCCGCTTGGGCCGCGCACTGCATTTCCAGGTCGAGCGACGTGTATACCCGCAACCCAGCCTCGTGGACCTGCTCCGCTCCGTACTTCTTTTCCAGATACTGGCGAATTTCCTCCACAAAGTAAGGGGCAATGTCGTTGGTCTCGGCCTGCAGCTTGAGTTCCAGCGGCGCGCTCTTGGCCCGTTCCGCTTCCGCCGCGGTGATCTTGCCGTCCTCAAGCATATTGTTGATCACCAGATTGCGGCGGTGAATGGCGCGCTCCGGACTATTGATGGGCGAATAATAATTTGGCGCTTTGGGCAGTCCGGCCAGCACGGCCGCTTCGTCCAGCGTCAGGTCTTTGGCCCTCTTGCTGAAGTAATAATTTGCTCCGGCCTCGAACCCGTAAACCCCGTGGCCCAGGTATATCTGGTTGGCATACAGAGTAAAGATCTGCGGCTTGGTGAAGCGGCGCTCGATCTGGATTGAGAGCATCACCTCCTGCATCTTGCGGCGGAAGTTGCGGTCAGGCGAGAGAAACAGGTTGCGCGCCAGTTGCATGGTCAGCGTAGAAGCGCCCTGGGCACGGCTTTCCAGCATCACGTCGCGCCAGGCAGCGCCAAAGACGCGCCACACGTCCACGCCCCAATGCTTCTCGAAATCCTTGTCCTCGGTTGATATCATCGCGTCGCGCAGTACTTTGGGAAAATCGTTGTAGCTGTCGATCACGCGCCGTTGCAGCGCGAACTGCCCGATCACGCGGTTCTGGTCGTCGTAAAGCTGAGTGATGGTGCTGGGCCGATAGTGCTCCAGCTCGGTCACCTGCGGAAGGTCGGTGGAATAGACCAGGACAAGGCCGCAGACCGCGCCGGCGACTGCGGTGAGGATGATCAGGAGAAAGAAGAACGCATTGCCAACCAGCTTGAGTCCGACACGGCGCGGTTGCTCCGCTCTATCGGTGGTGACGGGGGTCTCTTCGGCAACACGCTTCATGGAAGACTACGCCAGCATAGCATCGAAAAGTCAGCGGTGGCCGGGGGACGAGCCTCAGCCATTAATGCTGGCCCAACAAGGGGTTAGCGCTGCCGGGAGGGCAGGCCTGCTTCTTCCGTGATTTACAATCATCTATTTGGCAGAAGCCATTATTCCAATTAGACAGGCTCGCAGAAGACGCCCGCCTCGCCGCGTCTTCTGTAACAACTAGACGAGCGATCGACGCATTCATCATCAACAGAACTGGAGCACGCACTTGCCAGAAACAATCTATGACGTAGCCATCATCGGCAGCGGCCCTGCCGGATACACCGCGGCCTTTCGCGCCGGACAGCTAGGACTGAAAGCCGCTCTCATCGAGAAAGCCGAAAAGCTGGGTGGAACCTGCCTGCACGTCGGCTGCATTCCCACCAAGGCGCTGCTGTTCAACGCCGAGGTCTACGACCACGTGAAGGAAGGCGCGGAACTCGGCCTGGAAAATACCGCCGGCGTGTCGCTGAATTGGGGCGCCATCCAGAAGCGCAAGCAGGGCATCGTGGACAAACATACAAAGGGCCTGACCTTTCTGGCGCGCAAGAACAAAGTCGACGTTGTGGGCGGCTACGGTAAGTTGACGGGACCTGCGAAGGACGGCGTCCACACCGTCTCGATTGAAGGCGGCGAGCAGAAAGCGATCAAAGCTAAGAATGTCATCCTTTCCACCGGGTCTGTGGCCCGCATGCTGCCGGGATTGCAGCCCGACTCGCAGATCCTCACCAACATCGAGGTGTTGAGCCTGGACAAGATTCCCAAATCGCTGATCGTGATCGGGTCCGGCGCGGTGGGCGTGGAATTTGCCAGCATCTACAAGTCGTTCGGCACAGACGTAACCATCCTGGAGATGTTGCCGCGCTACGTTCCTGTCGAAGATGAGGAGATATCCAAGGAGCTGGCGCGGGTGTATCGCAAACGCGGCATCAACGGCTTCGTCAACGCTAAAGTCGAGAAGATCGAGAAGACAAAAGCCGGCGTCGTGGTCACGTTCACAGTCGACGGCAAACAGCAGAAGCTGGAAGCCGAGAAGGTGTTGGTGGCTGTCGGCCGCGCGCCGCGAACTGAGAACGTCGGCATCGAGACGACCAAGATTGAACTCGAACGCGGCTTCGTCAAGGTTGACCCGTACATGCGGACCGCTGAGCCCGGGATTTACGCCATCGGCGACATCGTTGCCGGTTATCCGCAGCTGGCGCACTCCGGAGCGATGGAGGGTATCGTCGCGGTCACGCACATCGCCGGCAAGCCGGTAAAGAAGATCAATCCGCTGCGCATTCCGAACGCGACCTACTGCCATCCCGAGATCGGCAGTGTCGGGCTCACCGAAGCCACGGCCAAAGAGCAGGGATACGAGGTAAAGATTGGCAAGTTTCCCTTCACCGCCAACTCGCGGGCGAGCATCGTCGGGCAGCATGAAGGTTTCGTCAAGATCGTGACCGACGCCAAGTACGGAGAGATCCTGGGCGTGCACATCATCGGGCCGAACGCGACCGAGCTGATCGCCGAGTCGGTTCTGGCGCTGGAAATGGAGTGCACAGCGGAAGAGCTGGCGAACATTATCCACGCGCATCCCACATTGTCAGAGGCGATGCTGGACGCCGCCAATGCGGTGTTTGGCATGGCGATCAACGCGTAAGCGAAGGATCATCACCTTTCCGAAACTGCCCCGCCCTAGCCAAAAGAAGGCTAGAACGGGGCACCCAAGTTTGTTTCTGATCCCGCCGTTCCTTCGCGAAGCTTTACAATCGCAGCGTGTATTCGCTCTACAGCTTGCTGTTGTTTCTGGCGTTGATCGTGAGCACGCCGTGGTGGCTGTTGCAGATGCTGCGTCACGGCAAGTACCGCACTGGCTGGGGCGAGCGGCTGGGCAGCGTTCCACAGCGGTTATTGCGTGAGGCGAGCGAGCCTACGATCTGGATCCACGCTGTCTCGGTAGGCGAGGTGCTGGCCATATCGCGCGTGGTCGAAGAGTTGAAAGCACAGCTAACCGGCTGGCGAGTTGTTGTTTCCACTGCTACCGATACGGGTCAGAAGCTGGCCCGGCAGCGCTTCGCAGAGAGCGACGTCTTTTATCTTCCGCTCGACCTGCCATTCGCCGTTCGACCTTTCTCACAGGCGCTGCGCCCGAAGCTGCTTGTTCTGGCGGAGAGTGAGTTCTGGCCTAACCTGCTGCATTGGGCTCGACTTTCGGGAGCAGCTGTTGCGGTGGTGAATGCGCGCGTCTCCGATCGGTCCCTTCCTGGTTATCTGCGATTTACCAAACTGTTGCAGCCCGTCATGCGAGACGTAGACCTGTTCCTGGCACAGAGTGACGAGGACGCACGCAGGCTTGTCCAGATCGGAGCTCCGGCCGAGCGTGTGCACGTCAGCGGCAATCTGAAGTTTGAGGTGAAGCTTCCGGCTAAGTCTGACATTGTGGGACAGTTTAGCGATGCGATTCAGCGCGAGGACATCGGCCCCGTAATTGTGGCTGGAAGCACGCTCGACGGTGAAGAGACGATGCTGCTGGAAATGTTCCGGAGCGTTGGGACGGAGTATCCGGGCGCGCTCCTGGTGCTGGCTCCACGGCATCCTGAGCGCTTCAGTGTGGTTGCGGATTTGCTTACGTCGTCCGGCATCCGTTATCAGAGGCGTTCGCAGTGGGACGGCCGCAAACCAATTGCCGGAGGTGTTTTGCTGCTCGACACGATTGGCGAGTTGGCCGGCCTTTACGAATTCGCCGAAGTGACATTCATCGGCGGCAGCTTGGTCCCGCGCGGCGGCCACAATGTGTTGGAGGCCGCGCAGTTCGGGAAGGCAATTCTCGTCGGGCCACACACGGAAAACTTTCGCGACATCATCGATATCTTTCGCCGGGCTGATGCGCTGCGCGTTGTCACTCCGCAGTCGCTGACGCCAACGGTGTTGCAACTCCTCGAAAATCACGACGAGCGGGCCGCACTCGGCCAGCGCGCTTTCGAAGTCATGCGTTCGCAGCAGGGCGCAACAGATAAGACTGTGAACGCGTTACTCCGCTTGTTGTCCGACCACGTGCCCGCGGCCGCAGTCTCGTCGGAGAAAGCGAGCGTGAACCCGCTCTCCTCGCTGTACGGCGCGATCGTGAAGGCGCGGAACGGGCTATACGATCATGGCGCTCTGCGCATCCGCACGCTGCAGGGTCCTGCGGTGAGCATCGGCAACCTCAACGTCGGCGGCTCCGGCAAAACGCCGTTTCTGATTGCCATGGGCGAGCTGCTGAAAGAACGCGGCATCGCTTTCGATGTCCTTTCGCGAGGCTACGGACGGACGACGAAGGGTGTGGCACTGGTCGATCCAGAAGGCTCGCCGCGTGACTTCGGTGACGAGCCACTGCTGATCGCGCGAAAGCTACGAGTGCCGGTCATCGTGGGCGAGGATCGCTATGCCGCCGGGCAATTTGCCGAACAGAAATTCGGCCCTCAACTGCATTTGCTGGATGATGGCTTCCAGCATCGGCGGCTAGCGCGGGACTTCGACATCGTATTGATCGCGCCATCCGACGCGGAGGATTCATTGCTCCCAACGGGAAGGCTGCGCGAGCCGCTTTTGTCGTTGTCGCGAGCAGACGCGGTCGTTCTCACGAACGATGCATCGAGCCAAGGACTTTCGATGACACAGCAACTCGTCTGGAAGGTGCGGCGCGGGGTTGTTGTTCCGGCGGAGTTGAAGGACCCGTGTTTTGCCTTCTGCGGAATCGCTCGTCCCGAGAACTTCTTCGAACAGTTGCGAGCGGCAGGAGTCGCGCTGGCCGGCACGCGGAGCTTTCGCGATCATCATGCCTACACGGACTCCGATGTGCGCCAGTTGCTGGCGTTGCGGGCGCAGTACGGGGCAGCGGCGTTGGTCACCACCGAAAAAGACGCTGTCAATTTAGAATCCCGCGTCGCGGCGCTTGCGTCCTTGTATGTCATTGCCGTCCACATGGAGTTAAATGACGCAGAAGCTGCGCTGAGTGCGCTGCTGGAGGCCATTGCCGCGCGTAATCACCGCCCTGCATGAGACAATCTAAGATTGACTTGCGCCCGGTGGCTCTATCCATGCACCGGGCGTTCATTTGAATTCATGAACAAACACGCCAAAGATACGGAGCGCTGGAAGAAGATTGTCCGTAAGTTTTCCGAGCTCTCCATCACCGTGCTGGCAGACCTGGTAGCCGACGAATTTATTTTTGGCGAGATCGCGCGCGTCTCGCGGGAGGCGCCTGTGTTGATCCTGAAGCACCGTGAGCGAACCGTGGTGCCCGGAGGCGGCGCGAATGCGGTGATGAACCTGGCGTCACTGGGAGTCAACGTGCTTCCGGTGGGCGTCGTGGGTGATGACGAAGCCGGCAGCCTGTTGCTGGATAGGCTGCACGAAAAGAAGATTCCCACCAGCGGGATCGGGCGGCTGAAGGGCCATACCACCACAACCAAAACGCGCATCCTGGCGGGCATGTCGCACACCAGCCGGCAGCAGGTAGTGCGCGTGGATCGCGAGCCCGAGCCGCTGGACGCCGTGCATCCCGCGCTGCTCAACCTGGTGAACGCGGCCAGGGAATATGCCACGGCTTCAGACGCGATGCTGGTTTCCGACTACGGCTATGGCGCTGCGACGCCGCGGCTGCTGACGTTTGTGAAGTCGAATGGCTGTCTGGAGAACAAGCCCATCACGGTCGATTCGCGCTATCGCATCCTCGAATACGAAGGGGCGACGGCGGCGACTCCGAACGAGCCCGAAGTGGAAGAGGCGTTGGGAGTCAGGATTGGACGCGACGACGGGAAGCTGTTCGCCGCGGGCGAGCGCTTGATGAAGGAGATGGCGTTGGAGTGCCTGGTCATCACGCGAGGGCGGGATGGCATGGTGGCGTTCGAGAAGAATGCAAAGCCGGCGGCGATCCCGATTTATGGCTCTGACCAGGTTGTGGACGTGACCGGAGCCGGCGATACCGTGATTGCAACCTTTACCGCCGCGCTTGCCGCTGGAGCCGATACGGCTTCCGCGGCCCGGCTGGCGAATTTTGCCGGCGGCATCGTGGTGATGAAGCGAGGCACGGCAACGCTTTCCAGCAAGGAACTGATGGCTGCAATCGATCAATACTCTGCGACGATACAGGCGTGAACGAAAACAAGCAGAAGATCGTTTCCCGAGACACCTTGCGTGAGCGCGTGGCGGAATGGCGACGTGCCGGGCAACAGATTGTGCTGGCGAACGGTTGCTTTGACCTGCTGCACGTCGGACACATCCGCTACCTGCGCGGAGCTAAGGCGCTCGGCGGAAAGCTTGTGCTAGCCATGAATTCCGACGCCAGCGTACGGCAGATGAAAGGCGAAGGCCGTCCCTTGATGCCGGAGCAAGAGCGAGCGGAAATTGTGGCGGCATTGTCGGACGTGGACGCGGTTGTGCTTTTCGAGGAGCCGGATGTGCGCGCGCTGATCCGCGAAATCCGACCTGACATTCAGGCGAAGGGAACCGACTACACTCGCGAGAACGTTCCCGAGCGCGACGAAGTGATGGCATACGGCGGGCGGATTGAGATCGTGGGCGACCCCAAAGACCATTCCACAAGCGAGTTGCTAAAGCGCACTGGAGGACGCCGCTGAAGGTGAACGGTCCTCCAATTTTGCCGGGCCAGGACAGCGCGGCCAAGCCCTCGTGGTCGTGGAGCCGGATCGCCCGTCGCATCCGAGTGCCGTTGGGATTTCTCTTCGCAGCGTTTTACATCTGGCGAGCCAGGCCGTCGTATGTGAGCGTAGCGGTCGGCGCGGCCGTGGCAGCTTGCGGAATCGCGATTCGTGCTCTGGCGTCAGGCCAGGTGCAGAAGGACCGCGAGCTGACCATGACAGGACCGTACGCCTACGTGCGAAATCCTTTGTATCTGGGCTCCATCGTGATTGGGATAGGATTCGCCATGGCGGCGCGCGACCTCTGGGTCGCAGTCGCACTCGTAGTTTACTTTGCGGTTGTCTATGTGCCCGTCATCCGCGGCGAGGAGAACTTTCTGAGCGGCCGATTCCCGGGTTATGCCGATTACCGGCGGCGAGTGCCCAGCTTGATACCGCGCTCACTGTGGTTTACCGGAGTGACAGCTGGTTTTTCGCGTGAGTTATACTTCCGCCATCGCGAGTACAATTCCCTGCTCGGTGCGGCCGCGATATTGGCGGTCCTGATTGCGAAAATTCTCTGGCTGCCCGGGGGAAGGTAACGACCGTCATCGCGCGCTCATTCGTCATACTCACTGTTGTGCTGTCGTGCGCATTGCTCGGCGCAAATAGCGCGCCGGCGGACGCGCTTCCGCAGGCAGCGCAGAAAGCCTTCTCGGCGCAGCCCGAAGGAAAGATCGGTGCCCCGGCGCACATTCAACCTCTGCGTCCAGGATTCCAATTTCCCTACGGGCAGACACTGCACTACGAAGGCGAGTGGCACTTCCTGACTGCCGGAGTAGCCACGCTCCGCGTCGAGCAGTCTGGGACACAGAACCATCTGGCGGGGACTGCCGACTCCACCGGCGTGGTCGCGCTGCTGTATCGCGTGCAGGACCGCTTCAATTCCTACTTCGACGCCAAAAGCCTTTGTTCCAACAAGCTGATGAAGCACACCGAAGAGGGCTCGCACAGCCGCGAGACCACGATCACCTACGATTACGCACGCGGTAAGGCCATTCTGGAAGAGCGCAGCCTGAAAGACGGTCAGCAGAAGAGGGTCGAGAACGACATTCCCGGCTGCGTGACCGACGTGGTCACCGGAATTCTTTATGTTGCCAGCCTGCCGCTACAGGTTGGAGCGAACTACACGTTTCCTGTGAACGACGGCGCCAAAACGGTGACCGCGCAGGCGCACGTGGAAGGCAAAGAGCAGATCAAGACGCCGGCTGGAACATTTCAAACGGTGCGGGTGGGACCCGAGGGCGACTCCGGAATCCTGAAGAACAAGGGCCGCATTTGGATCTGGTACTCGGACGATGAGCGGCATCTGCCGGTCCAGATGCGAGCCAAGCTTTTCTGGGGAACGCTGACCATCTATCTGACCAGCATCTCGAAGTAAGCGGACTCTACTGCAAGCGAAAGCGCTCTGCCATCAGTCGCTGAAGCCGGGGCTTGTAGAGAATATCGTAGGCGAACTCCCTATCGGGAAAGAGCGCCAGGGCCGCACGCTTGGCGTTGGCCGCCAGTTCGGCGGCCTCTTCCACCGTAAGCCCCTCGTCCTGGCTGATGACCGACATGACCATGTTCATCATGATCTGCAACCGGCGCAGCTTGCGGCGTTCCTGCTCCTGTTCGGACACATCGCTGCCGGCGCTTTGTGAAGCAGCAACGTCTTTGCGTTCCGATAGCCCCATGAATTCGCCTCTGAGAGAATCAGCCCGGCGTCCTCTGACGTCGCAGCCGACCCGCTTTCATTACAATTTGATGTGCGCCGCACCCCTACCGTTGCGCGAGACCGCGTTGGAGCGCATCATACACCGGAACGGCAAATTGTCAGCCCCCAAAAAAACACTGCAAACGGCGATGGAGCTGCCCTTTGCATCGAACTGACAGGAGGAAACATGGCAGATGAGACAGCAAAAGGGCATGAGGAACTGGTAAAGGTCTTCGACACGGATGAGGAATCGGAGGCGATGGTGGTGCGCGGCTTGCTGCAATCGGCAGGTATTGACGCGATGATCCAGAACCGTGAAGCGCCACAGGACATACTGCCTGGGGTGGGTGGAGTCGTGATCATGGTGCGCCCGGAGCAAGCCGAGGAAGCGCTGGAGACCATCGAGGAGTACCGCAGTCACCCGACCACAGATGAGGACGAAGCGATCAGCGAGGAACCGGCGTAGCCACCACCTGGGTGCCGTCAAGGTAGAAAGAGACCGCCCCGGCGAGGTCGGTGCGATAGGTGGTGACGTGAGCGCCGGTGTAACGCTGCATCACCTCAGGCCGGGGATGTCGAAACGAATTGTAGAAGCCCACCGACACCACGGCGAAGCGGGGCTTCACGGCTGCGAGGAACTCCGGCGAACTGGAAGTCGCGCTGCCATGATGGCCTACCTTGAGCAGGTCGGCCTGTGGGGATTCGGCGATCAGAAATTGTTCGATGCGCTTGTGGGCATCTCCCACCAGCAAGACCAACGTCTGGCCGTACTGCATACGCAGAACCAGCGACTGGTCGTCAGGATCTTTGCCCGTCCAGCCCGGCTGGGGGTTGAGGACGCGGACGTGAAGACTACCGAAGTCAAAGGACTGGCCTGCTAAGCGGACCAATTGTTCCACGTGGAACAATTTCGCGGTTTCTTTCACCTTGACAAATTCGGGAACGGGCGACTCCAGTACCACAGCTCGTGCGGCTGAAAGTTGGCGATAATACTGGGCATGCCACCCATGTGATCGCTGTGGGCGTGCGAGATGGCGACTGCGTCCAGCCTACGGATGCCGCGCGACCAGAGATAGGGCGAAACCACCTCCTCGCCGACATCGAAGTCGGAGCGCACATTGCCCGGCATCCCGCCTGAGTCCATCAGCAGCGTCTTGCCTTCGGGCGTGATCAGCAGCAGCGAATCTCCCTGACCGACGTCGATCGCCGTAATCTCGAAGAGGCCGGGATGCCATTGCGGCTTCGGCGGCAACAGCACGATGGCCAACGCCGAGGCAAGCAATCCGGCGACTCCAATCGCCGCTAGGATGCGCCGCCTCGCCAGCAACAGCGCCAGACCGACCGTCAGCGCCGCAGCCAGCCAGACGATCAGGGTTGGCGTGGGCACGCGTACCTCGGAGATTCGCAGATGCCCGATGAGGCGCACGGTGCCGGTGAGAATATCGAGCGAATATCCGGCAATCACCGCGGGGGCATAGGCCAGCCCGTGTGACAGGTAGGAAAGAACGACAGCCAGCACCGCGCTCGGCAGCAGCACCGAGGCAATAGGAATCATCAATGCATTGGCCGGCAAAGCCATGGTGGTGGCGCGATGGAAATACCAGGCCATGGGCAGAGCCAGCGCCAGTTGGATGACGGTAGAGACAAACAGTAACTGCGACGCAAGCAAGACAAAGCAAACCGTGCGAACCACCAGGAACGTCGCGGCACGGCGCCCGATGACATCCTGTAGGGCGTTGCGCAACAGGCGCATCTCCACGCGAAATGAGGCAGCGTGGGTTGGTAAGGCGACATCATATTCCGGCGAATCGATATTCCTGATGGCGCTTTGCAGGCGATACAGACTACGCCTCAGGATAGGGACGGCGATTCCTGCCACGGCGATCACCGAAACGAAGGTGAGCTGGAAGCTGGCTTCGAACAAGGTCCGGGGATTCACCAGCAAGATGCCCAGCGCGGCAATACCAAGAGCGTTGAGGCCTGCGCGGTCGCGAAACAGCAATCGTGTGAGCAAATAGATATTGAGCGTGATGGTCGCGCGCACAATGGGCGACCCCAGGTCGGCGACGAAGGCATATCCCCAAGACAACAGGATGGTGAGGACGGTGGCCCATGTCTCGCCGAAGGGCAGTTTGCGCAGGAGCCAGAAAACCGCGAAAGCGAGAATTCCGACGTTGATGCCGGAGACAACCAAAATGTGATACGTGCCGGTGCGCTGGAAGTTCGTCTTGATGTCGCGTCCGAAAAAGGCGCGGCCGCCGATCAGGGCTGCCTGCATCAGCGCGCCGCGTTCGCCCGGCCAGAGTTGCATAATATGAGCCAGCGCGCTCCGCCGGGCCGCGTTCCGCCGCAGCTCGATGCGGCTGCCGACGAAGCCGGGCAGTACCTCGACGTTGCTGGCGCGGGCTGAGCCGGTCAGTCGAATTCCCTGCGAGCTGAGATAACCTGCCAGATCCATTGCGCCGAGATTGCGGTAGTTCCGCGGCATGCGCAGTTTGGCGGGGAATCGCAGCCGCTCCCCGTAGGTGTAAACGCGCAGCGGCGATTCGACGCTGGCGTCATGGGCTTCGTCTTCCTCAGTTTGCCTGCTGTAGATGGTCAGGCGAATGCCGACCGCCGTGGAGATTTGGCCATCACCGAGCCGAAGTTGCTCGCTCTCGACATCGCCGGACTCCTGCTTGCCACCGTAGGGGCTGTCACGGATGAGGCCCTCGCGAATGACATGCGCGACAACGTCAACGCTGCTCTCACCGGTAGTGAAGGGCTGCAAGTTTTCCGCGACTGTAACCTGCGCCGCGTCCCGCGGCTGTAAATAGAAAGCGCCGAGCGGAAGCATGGCCGCCATGGCGAGCGCGAATCCAGCCTGAGGCGAGCGGCGAAGTGCGAACGCCGCGCCGGTCGCGGCGATCAAGAAGCCGGCCAGCCAGATGTAAGGAGAGCGCCACAGGTAATTGGCTACGATGATTCCCGCTGAGAAGGCGAGGGCAGCCAGGAAGATCGGTTCCTGTCCGCCGCAATAGGGTTTTGAGGCCGCTTGGGCCGGTTCGTCGTTCTTTGGCGGGAGGCGCTTGCGGCTGCGGATTCGCGCTCTTCGGAGACCAGGGTTGTGGACACACTCGCCCGCTGGAGTCCCAACTCGCGCGCTGACTTTGCGGTCTACCTTAGAGCAACTTCGACGTCGGTAACCCCGTTTTGAAAGGGCACGCCTTCAGGCGTGTCGTAAGGGCGAGAAAGAATGCGGCTCTAGCCGCCGGGGGGAACGGTCGTCCCTCAGGCCCTAAAGGCCATCTCCTTTACGCAATCTGGCGGCACGGCTAAAGCCACGCCCCTTCAAATCAGGACACACGAACATCGGCACCGCTCTAAGCGTTCGCCGCTATCGCGTCACGCCCGTTGGGATGGTTATAAGCGGTCCAGGTCCTCCGCGCCGAAAACAGGGTTCCAGGGCCACACTTCGTATTGCGCGAGTCCGAAGCGCGTGTAGGGATCGTTGTCGCGAATACTGTCCAGCGTCGCCTGCGCTTCGTCATCGGGCACCCGCAGCAGCATGGCGCCACCGTTGCGCGGAGCCAGCGGTCCGGAGGCAAGCAATAATCCCTCGTGCTTCAGGCCCTGGCAATAGGCGCGGTGCGCGTCCACGTGCTTCAAGATGTCTTCCATCGGCTTCCGATAACGAATGATGGCGAGCGCGTACATAGGATCTCCTTCACTTCATCGCGCGCCAAAGCGTGCGAGTTGGACCTGGGTTGTCGGCGAGGATCGTCGAGCTAGCGCGTGAGATGCAGAACGGTTTCCATGTGATACGTCTGCGGAAACAGGTCTACCAGGTGCGCCTGCTCGACCCGGTAGCCCGATTCTAGCAGCACCCGGAGGTCGCGCGAGAGGGTTGCCGGGTCACATGAGACGTACGTCACATACGAGGCGGACATGCGTCCCAGCGTGGCAGTTGCCTTTTCGCCCAGGCCCGCGCGCGGCGGATCGAGGACTACGAGATCGAGCGCAAGCTTGGAAGAGCGTTCGGCGAGGAAGGTTTCGGTTGTGGAGCGGATGCACTTCACGTTGGCCGGGACGTTGTGCCGAAGGTCGGCGAAAGAATGCGGCGAGGATTCCACAGCCAGCACCTGATCGAAATTGCGGGCCAGTCGCTGGGTAAACAAGCCGGCGCCGGCGTAAAGGTCGAGGGCGGCGCGTCCCATACGATTGGTAACGACGATATCGACCAACTTGTCGATCAGAAAGCGGTTGGTCTGAAAGAAGGAGCCGGCACTCACCCTATAGTCAGATCCCACAATGTGGTACATAAGAGATTGCTCGCCGATGGCCTGAGATGTTTCTGAAGGGACCGATGTGAGGGGCGCATGGAGGCGGGATTCGTCTTCGACCGACGAGGTAGCGAAGACCACCACGCCGGTAATCTGTGGCATGGAGGTATGCAGCTTAGCCGCAAACGGCTGGAGTTCTTGGGCATCGCTGCCGGGCCGAACATAAGCTTCCAGCATCATCTTCGTGTCGTCGTGGTTAGCAAAGAACTGCAGGCCGTGCACGGACTCGGGAACCAAGCTTTCACGGCCCAGCGTCCAGACGGCAGCGATGGCCTGGTTGATCAGGGGCGAGCTGATGGGGCAATTCTCTACCGGCAGCAGAACATGCGAGTTGTGACCGAAGTAACCGAGCGCGAATTGCGGCTGGTGATGCACATGCATTCGCGTGCGATTGCGATAGCCCCAAGGCTCGGAAGAGTGCAGGATGATCTCCTGCTGCAAGTCGAGCTTGGCGGTGCGGCGCAGGGTTTCGCGCAGGATCTCAGCTTTGTGGCGTAGCTGTGCGGCGTAGTCGATGTGCCGGTAGTGACAACCACCGCAACGGGCAAAGTAGGGACAGCCCGGCTCAACGCGCTCAGGCGAAGGTACGAGCACGCGGTCGAGCGAGGCGCGCACAAATCCGGAACGGCCGTGGAGTACGGAGGCTTCGACTTCCTCGCCGGGAAGTACGAACGGCACGAAGACAGCCTTGCCGCGCCCGCGCTCATCGGCCGGCAGCCGCGCCAGACCGTCTCCGCCATAGACCAGCTTTTCGATTTGAAGTTGCAATGGATCTCCAGCTTACATGTAGAACAGGCTCAAACGCGGCAAATGAAACTGCTCGAAGAGCCGCTTGTGGATGTACTGCTTTTGCAGTTGCTCGATCTGCGGAGCGGTCATCTTGCGACGATAGGGCGCCAGGTCGCGGTCAGCCTCAGAGCGCACCCGGTATAGCGCTTCGTCGGGCGTGGCGGCCAGAAGCGCGGCGAAGAGCTTCTCCTCGGCAATCGTGAGCCGCCGCTCCAGATCCTCCATTTGCATTTGCACCGCTTTTTCCTGCGCGAGCGACTCGGCTAAGCCTAGCAGAGTCGCGGCAGTCTGCTGCACGAGTGCCTGCGCAGAGCCGGGTAAGCGGAGCTGATCGAGTTGACTTGCGTTGCGCGTTAGATATTCTGCTACAGCAGATTGATCGAGGCCGGTGTCGCGCTTCTCTTTATCATGCGCAGGCGCACCGACTGCGGCTTCCTTCAGCTCCTCGGCCGATGCCAAAACCTCCTGCGCGCAGAAGGCGAGACCATTCACCTTGCGCGTGTTGCGGGGACGGCGCTCCCATTTTTCGAACGTGACATCGATGCCGCGCAGGACGGCTTGCAGAGGAATGCCCGCATCCTTCCAGGTCTCCATCAGAGTCCAGTCGAGGTTGGACAATATGAGCACGGTGCCACGCCGTCGGCAAAAGTGCTCTTCGATATCGGTGAAGTAGTTGAAGTAGTTGAAGTAGTTTTCCACGATGTCGGGGATTCAGGGAGTCAGCTTTCAACGTGTTTGTGCCGCCCCCGAGGGGCGCAGCTCATAAAATGGAGCCGACCCCGCCCTGAAGGGCGGGGCTATCATCTTCCGTCTCGCATCGCGAGACTCAGTTACGGCGTTCCGGAATTCTTCATGAGGCATGGGGCAACGCTACCAGAACCCGCATACGCTCCGTCCGTGCCAGCCGCTAGCTTCTTCTTCTGGACGTTGTGCTCGCATTCTCGTGCGATTCCGGACCGCTCGCTGCTGCGCCTTCGCCACGGCGCTTGTTGTGCGCCTGGTTTCGCTCGTAGATGATGCGCAGCCCTTCCAGAGTCAGCAGGTCGTCGATCTCGCGAATGTACTTGGAGCCGCCGCCCATCAGCGCGGCAAGGCCGCCGGTGGCAACGACGGTCACGTTGTCGTCTAGTTCCGCGAGCAGCCGCTCCAGGATGCCGTCGATCAGTCCGAGGTAGCCGTAGTAAAGGCCCGACTGAACGCTGTTGACGGTGGTGGTGGCCAGCACACGCGGCGGCTTGCGGACATCGACGCGCGGCAGTCGGGCGGTGCGCGCGAAGAGCGCATCCGCGGAGATGCCGATTCCAGGCGTGATCACGCCGCCCAGGTACTCACCCTTCTTCGACACTACGTCGAAGGTGGTCGCGGTGCCGAAGTCTACGATGATGCACGGGCCGCCGAACTTCTCGAACGCGGCCACGCTGTTAACGATACGATCGGCGCCTACCTCGGCGGGATTGTCGTAATGCACCGGCATGCCGGTCTTCACGCCCGGCTCGATGAACAGGGGCCGTGACTGAAAATAGCGCTCGCAAACTTCCCGCAATATGGAATCGAGCGGCGGCACAACCGACGAAATGACCGTGCCCTCAACGGAAGTGAACTCGATGCCATTCATCGCGAACAGATTGCGGAACAGCACGCCATACTCATCCACCGTTTGCGTCTTGGTAGTGGAGATGCGCCAGTGCGCGATCAGCGGTCCGTAGTGCGCCCCGGGAGCGGCCGATGTGCTCTGGAAAACGCCGAGCACGGTGTTGGAGTTTCCGACATCGAGGACCAGGAGCATGATCTATTTTCCGTCCAGCGCGCGCACGTTGCCCGACAGCACTGTTCGCAGGCCTTCATCGGTGCGCAATAGCAGGAAGCCGCGCTCGTCCAGGCCCTCGGTAACGCCTTCGTAGCCGCCATTGTCGTCGATACGAACATGCCGGGAGCGGACGAATGAGGAGCGCTTTTCGAACTCCTGCAGAATGGCGGTGCGAGCGCTCTGGCCGCCCTCGACCAGCTTGCGGTAGTGGCCGTCGAGCGATTTTAGCAGAGCGGCAGCAAGCTCAACCCGCGACCAATCGCGTCCGCTCTCCATGCGCAACGAGGTCGCAATGGGTTTCAGCTCTCCGGCAAAGGACGTGTGATTGACGTTGATGCCGATGCCGATGACGACGTAGCGCACGCGCGTGGGCTCGGCATTCATCTCGGTGAGGATGCCGCAAAATTTGCGGCCGTTGAGCAGGCCATCGTTGGGCCAGCGCAGGTCAGGCTGCAACCCCGTAACCTGCGCGACCGCGTCAGCGACGGCGATGCCGGTCATCAGCGAGAGAAACAGCGCATCAACGGGCGCCATGTCCGGACGCAATACAACGGAACAATAAATCCCGACCGACTGCTCCGATTCCCAGCTATGACCGCCGCGTCCGCGACCGGCAGTCTGCTCTTCGGCAAGAAACACGGCGCCTTCGGGTTCGCCGCCCGCAGCGGCTTGCATGGCCGCAACGTTGGTTGAGGCGGTGCGGAAATAGTGATGAATGTGGGAGGCGAAGATGGTCCCGCTGACGAGCGGATCAAGAATATCGGGAAGCAAGAGATCAGGCATGGCGTCCAATTGATATCCAGTGGCCAGATGGCCGGTGATTTGCACACCCAGCTCGCGAAGATGTTGCACCGCGCGCCACACCTCGGAGCGAGAAGTGCCCAGCTCTTCGGCGATGCGCTGGCCGCTGATGACCACGGTCGCGTTATCGCTCAGCAGGCGCACGATGCGGCTGAGACGCGCGTCGGTTGAGCCGTCGGAGCGGGTGTCAATGCGAGTTGGAGCGGTGCGGGCGATAGGAAGATTATGCGCGAAGGGAGAGAGAATGGGTAGCTATGAGCTGCGAGCCACCAGCTACGAGCGAAAAGCTGACGGCTGATGGGGCAAAGCGCCGAAGCGAATGGCGAAAAGCGTCCTTCCTTACACCGGCGCGAGGCGCATGCTGAGATCGACTGCGGGAACAGAGTGAGTCAGCGCGCCCACCGAGATAAAGTTGACACCGGTTTCGGCGTAGGCGCGGACGTTCTCCAGCGTGATGCCGCCGGAGGCTTCCAACGGCACGGGCAGCTTTAGTGTGCGAACACGTGCCACCGCGTGGCGCACCTGGTCGGGCGTCATGTTGTCGAGCAGAACGGCTTCCGCGCCGTGGGCCAGCACCAGTTCGAGTTCTTCCAGCGAGCGTACCTCAATCTCCACTGTCTCGGAGCCGCGGCGATTGCGCAGCGCGCGATCGAGGGCTGTCAGCACTCCGCCAGCCAGGGCGATGTGGTTGTTCTTGATGAGCACGCCGTCGCTGAGATCGAGACGATGATTGTGACCGCCGCCGCAGGTGACCGCATACTTGTCGAGCACACGCAAGCCGGGCGCGGTCTTGCGCGTGTCGAGGATCACGGTCCCGGTGCCTTCCACGGCCTCCACGTACCGGCGCGTGAGGGTGGCAATGCCGCTCATGCGCTGCATGATGTTCAGGATGACGCGCTCGCAGGAAAGGATGACGCGCGCATTATGCACGACTACGGCAATGGATTGACCTTTACGCAGACGCACGCCATCGAAGATTTCAGTATGGCTGGTGACTTCGGGATGCGAGGTGACGGTGCCGTCGAGTACGGCAAAGACGTCGAGGATGCGGTGGACGCAACCCAGGCCGGAGAGCACACAATCCTGTTTGGCTAGGATGGTGGCCGAGGCGCGCTGGTTGACGTCAATGCAGGCGTAGGAGGTGGCGTCGCGGGTGGCGCGGTCCTCCAGCAGAGCGTTCTCCAGAATGGCGGTGATGCGGCGGCTTGTCCAGTCCAAGATGTTTCCTAGCGGCCTTCGCGGGCTGAAGCCCGCTTCGCCTTGTGCCGTCCCTACGGGACTCCATTTTTCTATCACGCTCCCCACCGCTAAAGCAGTGGGCTATCTTATTTCGTCCCCTGCGGGGACTTGATTTTTGTTGCGCCAAACTTCATGCCGAGAACGCGTTATTGAACTACAGCCGAAAAGCAGATCCCTCGCGGCCTAAGGAGACTGTGTCGCGCCCGGTGTCCGCCGCTCCGCGGCTCAGTTCAATTTCCCACTTTACCCGGCGCTCACGCGCCGGGCTAACTGCGCTGCCGCCGCTTCGCGGCTGGTTTGATCGGCTTTCGGGCGGTTTATCCCGCCTCAAAATTCTTCGGCCGTTTGCGACACAGTCTCTAAAGCCCCCGGATTTTTCTGGTCGTCTTTCGGCACGTAAAAGTCGTGCCCTGATACACTACCAAACCCAAAGCTAGAAAAGTCACGTCCGGTTACAGTACGCAACGAATAAGAGATCTAGTGCAACTCAGCTAACGCATCGTTGGCTTTCTGCACTAGCATTTCCACTTCTGCCTTGCGGGTCTTAAGGCCTTCGACCACCTTCGCTGGGGCCTTCGACAGAAACGCTTCGTTGTTCAACTGTGCGGTCCCGCGCGCCAGTTCCTGCGTCAGCTTTTCCAGTTCTTTCGTCAGGCGGTCGCGCTCGGCGGCGACGTCGATCTTGCGTTCAAAGAGCACGCGAACGTCGAAGCGGGCCGTACTGCGCGCACCGGAGGCTTTGGCCAGCGACTCTTTGACAAACGTAATGGCTTCGACATTGGCCAGCCGCTCCACAGCACTGCGATTCCGCTCCAGCATGGAACGAACATCTTCACCGGCGGCAAAGATTTCGATAGCCACCCTCTGTTTGGGCTCAACTTTCAGCTCGGCGCGAACGTTGCGCACGCTGACGATCAGGTCCTGAAGGATCGCCATCCCGGTTTCGGCGTCGGTGTCCATCTGCGACGGATCGGGCAGTGGATACCGCGACAGCGCGATCGACTTGGCCGGCGGCTCGCCATCGTAAACGGCATGCCAGAGTTCTTCGGTGATGAAGGGCATGAACGGGGACAGCAGACGCAACGCGCCTTCGAAGATGCCGATCAGGTTCGCGTAGGCCACGCGCGCAGCTTCGCGATCGTCCGACATCAGCCGCGGTTTGATCAGCTCCAGATACCAGTCGCAGAACTCGCCCCAGAAAAAGTGATAGACCACGTGGGCGGCTTCGTGGAAGCGGAAGGTATCGAGCGCATCGTGAATTTCCTGGGCGACGCGATTGAAGCGCGACAGAATCCAGCGGTCTTCGAGGGTTTCGGATTTGAAACCGTGAACACCTTTCGGCCCACCCTCCCCTTCGGGGAAGGGTGGGGCACCCGAATTTTGGGACTTCTTAAATTCCGCCAGCGACCACAGTCCTGCTTCCGTCGCCCGGTCGACGTTCATGAAGAGGAAGCGCGCGGCGTTCCAGATCTTGTTGGCAAAGGCACGATAGCTTTCGGTGCGGCTTTCGGAGAAAGCGATGTCTCCGCCGGGCGCGACCATCGCAGCCATCGTGAAGCGCACGGCGTCAGTGCCGTACTTCTCGATGATCTCGATCGGGTCCATCACGTTGCCCTTGGTCTTCGACATCTTCTGGCGCTCGGCATCGCGCACCAGGCCGTGGATGTGGACGGTGCGGAAGGGCACGTCGCCGTGCTTATCGCCGCGCATGAAGTGGCAGTTCAGCATGATCATGCGCGCCACCCAGAAGAACAGGATGTCGAAGCCGGTGATGAGCAGCGCCGTCGGGTAGAACGCGTCGAGATCGGGCGTGCTGTCGGGCCAGCCGAGGGCGGAACACGGCAACAGTCCCGACGAGAACCAGGTGTCGAGGACATCGCTGTCCTGCTCCACCGGGCCGCCGCACTTTGTGCACTTCGTTGGTGCTTCGCGCGCCACGATGATCTCGCCGCATGGCTTGCAGTGCCACGCGGGAATGCGATGTCCCCACCACAACTGGCGCGAGATGCACCAGTCATAAATGTTGCGCATCCACTCGAAGTAAGTCTTGGTGTAGTTCTCAGGGACAAACTTGATGTCGCCGCGTTCCACGACTTCGATGGCGCGCTCGGCAAGCGGTTTGATCTTCACGAACCACTGCGTTGACAGCCGCGGCTCGATGATGGTCTTGCAGCGGCTGCACTTGCCGAGCGGGACCACATAATCCTTGCTCCCGACGAGGAATCCGCCGCGCTCCAGATCCTCCAGAACTTTCTGCCGCGCCTCGAAGCGGTCGAGCCCTTTGTAGGGCCCGGCGTTCTCATTCATCTGCGCGGTTTCGTTCATCACCTCAATCTGCGGCAGATTGTTGCGCAGGCCAGCCTCGAAGTCATTGGGATCGTGCGAGGGCGTGACTTTGACCGCGCCTGTGCCGAACTCAGGATTGGCGAGAATGTCGTCGGTGATGATCGGAATCTCGCGATTCATCAGCGGCAGTAACACCCGCTTGCCGTGCAGGTGACGGTAGCGCTCGTCGGCGGAGTTCACGGCGACGGCGGTGTCGCCCAGCATGGTCTCTGGACGCGTGGTGGCGACGATGATGTATTCGTGGGTTGACCCGATGACCGGGTAGCGAATCTCCCAGATCTTGCCGGGCGTGTCCTCGTGCAGAACTTCGAGGTCGGAGACGGCGGTGATGCAGCGCGGACACCAGTTCACGATGTACTTGCCGCGATAGATCAGGCCTTCTTCGTAAAGGCGGACGAAAGCTTCGCGAACGGCGCGCGACATGCGGTCGTCCATGGTGAAGTATTCGCGCGACCAATCGACGGAAGCGCCGAGGCGCTTCATCTGCTGGAGGATGACGCCGCCGTAGTGCTGCTTCCAGTCCCACACGCGGGCGATGAAGGCTTCGCGGCCCATGTCGCGGCGGGTCTTGCCCTCGCTGGCGAGCTGGCGCTCCACCATGAGCTGGGTGGCGATTCCGGCGTGGTCGGTCCCAGGGAGCCACAGCGTCGGCAGCCCGCTCATGCGCTTCCAGCGAACGATGATATCGATCTCGGTGTGCTCCAACATGTGGCCCATGTGGAGGTTGCCGGTGACGTTGGGCGGCGGCAGGGTGATGGTGAAGGTCTGCTGTCCGGAGCCCGGAGCCGGGGTTTCTACATGGAACAACTGGTCGCGGACCCAGTACTCGGCCCAGCGCGGTTCGATGGCGCCCGGTTCGTACGCCTTGGGGAGATCATGAGACATGCCAATCCATTCAGGAGCTGAAGGTCAAACCTCGATATTAACAGGCGCGGGGAAAAAGGGGTCAAACCACTTAGGGACGCTCTGTGTCCTGATTAGGACACTACTACCTATGAATCATAACTAGAGATTCGCGAAATCATGGATCATAACTCTGTAGTAAATTAAAGAACAGCATAGTTAATTAAGTAGTAAAAGCACCTTGGTGCGCGATTGAGATGTATATGACCGCCGAACAAGCCAATGGAATCGGAACTAGGTAAAGCGCCGTTTCCAAGACCTCCGTTGAGGCAGGCCGAGCCCCCACCTTGAGGCCTTGCCATAGCTAAAAAAACCATTTACTCCTAACCCCTTGATAGGTATATAGTGGGGGCGTATAGCTAAAACCAAAACTCCGGCTTAGGAGCCATTAAATGATTCCCTTGTGGCCTTCCACGATTGCATCTTTGGACGATTCCCTGACTCTGCTCTCGGAGAGTCTGGACAAACTCAAGGCTGCCAAACCGGTCAACATCACAGAAGTCATTGAGCAGCTTAAGGCAGCTGCGGAAGCTGCGCGTAATTTGCGTGCCTTGGTGTCGGCGGAGATGCCCGAGGCCACATGGCAGGACCGAGCGGAACTTGACGTTCTGATCGTGGAGATCCAGAAGCGGATAGAGGCGAGGCACATAGAGGAACTGCGTGCGCGTCTTTTGGCTCTCGCGGCTGAGTTGGAGCGCGGTACCATCGTGCACCGCCGGGCAGTCCGTGTAACACAGCTGAACCAGCTTCGTGATGCAGCGGCCAAAGAATTGCGGGCTCAGGCCGCAGCGCCAGGAAAACCGCAAGTCCTGCCCGGCCCTGAGCCATACGAACGGCTCGACTGGGCGTGTGCCTTGCAGGAACCTGACGATACCGAGTCACTGCAGGCTCTCCGCAGAGAATTTGCGCACCTCGACGAATTTGTTGCCAATCTGGAGCCCAATATGTGGGTGATTAAGAAGGAAATTCTGGTTTAGGAGCTTGTCATGAGTTCAATCTGGCCATCGGCGCTTGGGTCTCTTGACGATTCTCTGGCCCTTCCCTATGAAAGC